>BNJS01002731.1_pt1 | contig 228603 bp, 293 predicted proteins | sample 8540461 | NCBI WGS metagenome assembly BNJS01 (sample SAMD00202454, study PRJDB9452) | human saliva metagenome | isolation source: human saliva | place: Japan | reverse complement strand
GTGGTCGCATTGGAGCAGACTGATTGTTCAACATATCTTGAACGTATATCTGTAATTCGGAATTTAGGTTAGTATATATTTTTAATCCCCATAGGATAGTGGTCTTTAATATTTTCAAAAATTCTGATTTTCTTTAATTCTTTTGTTATTCATCTATATACGCAGCAAACTTAGGGTTATAACTGTAAGCTGGATTTGCTCTTCTTCTTTTTGTCTTTTAACGATTCCATCAGTGACAGGAGTATTTACAGTTATGTTGTATTCATCTTCAGTAATTTTATCATTACTAAAAGTGCATATAATACAGTGTCACGACGTTCTTCTTTTGTTTTGCTCAGGATAACTAAGGATTATACAAGATAGGTTGTTGTGGTATACCAGTTGTGCGCAACCTGAGGTAGAGTTAATCGATCTAATTTTGTTATAAAAGTATTTAGCTGCTGTTTTAACACCATATTGCCCATCTGAATAGTATATTTTATTCATATACATTTCCATTATATCATCTTTAGTATATCTATTTTCTAATTCTTGAAGATACAGATATGCCTCTTTGGATTTTACGTTGAAGAGATTTATCTGATGCATAATGAATTTTTTACTACTTGTTGAGTAATTGTACTTGCACCTTGTTGAGCAGAATTTGAACGAATATTTACTTAAAACAGCTTTTTATAAGTCGAATAGGGATCTATTCCAATATGTGATTGAATCTTGAGTCTTTGCCAAGAACCGCTTCTGTAATATTTTTGAATGTCATTACAGACACGTATTCACGTTTTTCTGCTCCAACTGTTGCTATTAAATTAAGATTTTATCATAAATTTCGATGATAGTGATCTTGTAAATTAGCCTCATATTATCAGGAACATCTTTTAACTACGAGCAAATAGCATTAATTACAATAAAGAATAACACTGGCAGATTGAAAAAAAAAAGATTGAACTAATATATTTAAATAAAGTTTTCATCTGACGTTAAACCTCACTTTCATTATTTTTTTTATACATAAGTAATCTAATCTAATTTTATAGTTAAATGACAACTCGAATGCAGATTCCTTCAAATTCACAAAGTTTTATTATTTTCACCACCATTTTTTGCACGTTCATTGAAAACACAAATTGTTTAAAATGGAAGAATATACGTCTATCGATTTTTTTAAATCTAACGATAATAAAAGTTATGCCCATGATTATAAAGAAGATTTTTTTCATGTGTTCAATTTGGTGTTCATGAATATTATTATGAAAAATGACAGTAGATATCTTTTAGCTTCAAATCAATATATTTACCATTCCATAATCCATTATAGTCAGTAGAAGGAGTTTATGAAAATGCCTTAGGGCAATCATCATAGCGCTTGCCTGTTGTAGGATAATTAACTTACCATTTGAATGGGGGACAGGTTTTTTATGAATTACTGCAATACTGATTATTTAAGTAATATTTATCTGCAAAGTTAATGTCATCCTCGAGTTCCATTCTAATGATTAGAATATTTTGTTTTTGAATAAAATTATTTTCTATTAGATAATTGAACATATACCCTCCATAAATAATACCTTATATATTATACTATATTATAAGAAATTTGAATTACAAATAGTTGAAATTTAGTATAAATTTAGAATATATATTTTGGATTAATTAAGTAGTAGGATAATTAATCTAATCTTTAATAAACCATAATTCAAACTAAGTAGTGATTGTGAGAATGTTTACTAACTTTGAAAAGTAATATTAATGAGATATAAAGTTTGATTAAAATATTCCCAAAAAAAATAAAATATTAGCATTATTTACATAAGTATTAAAATAATATTTTATAGAAATAAATAAAATTATTATTAAAGATATATTTATAGGTGCTTCTTATTTGCAGATTATAAGTTAATACTGTTTCTATAAAATTTATTCTTAAACACTATATTATTAGAAAATAATTTTAGAAAAATTATTCTAATTAGATATAATATAATTAATTTTAAATGAGAGGTGGTATTGTTGTGAGACAATCGAGAACATTTATTCCAACAACGAAGAGAAGTACCATCCTCTGCAGAAGCAACAAGTCATAAGTTGCCTTATTAAACAGGATAGTGAAGAGTATCTGCAGGAAATCTATACCATCTTCCTTACCCAACAAAAGTAATTCAAAAATTGAAAAGTTATAAGAGAAGAACATGAAAAATTGTTGCTATAGAACTATTAATGCCAATTTTACAGTCAGGATGAGTATTGGATCTGGACGTTGGAACAAAATGGGGACGAGTTAATTCGTGTTACAGATAGATACGTGATATGCATTAAGTCCAACTGCAGCAGAAATTATCTGTCGACAGTTAGTAGGCTATGGTAACTTCATATAAACAACTACCGTGGAATCCTATATCAAATTCAAACCAAATTCCGTGATGAAATTCCTGTCCGCGTTTAGGTTTATTACGCTGTAAAAGAATTTCATCATGAAAGATGGTTATTCATTTCCATGATACACCAGAGTCACTAAGAGAAACATACCATGACGTTATCAAGCCTACAGTAACATCTTTTGATAGATTTGAGCTTAAAGTATCGTGCGGTAAGCTGATTCTGGAAATATCGAGAGGAAGCTATACTCACTTGAGTTTCCAAGCATTAGCAGGAAGTTGGGAAGATACTATTGCGTGTACTGAAGAGAGTGATTACGCAGCAAATATTGAAACTGCGGCAGTAGTCGAACAAAAACTACACTATGCCTACTGGCTTTGGAGAAAAAGAACGTGTTTATTAGAAACTCCAAATCAACAAACTATCGATGATATCGCCGCATACTGTGGGGTTGAAGTAAACCGTGCTATGAAAGCATTAGCTTTAAAAGCTGATGGAGAATTCTATTTAGTTCTTATGCGTGGTAACGATCAACTTAATGATATTAAATTCATGAAAGCTACAGGAACTTCTGAAGTAGAAATGGCAACTGAACAAGAAATTGAAGAAGTTATGGAGGTTTTGTTGGTTATATGGGACCATTTGGCATTAAAAACTGTAAAGTAATCGGTGATAATGCTATTAAATATATGTACAACCACAGCTGTGGAGCTAACAAAAAAGGATTCCACTACATTAATGTAAACCCAGGAGATTATGAAATCGATGCTCACTACGATCTTCGTATGATTGAAGAAGGAGATTTAGCTGAAGACTTATCAGGACCAGTTAAATTTGCTAAAGGTATCGAGGTAGGACAAGTCTTCGAACTTGGTAAAGGATATTCAGAATCTATGGATATTACTTACCTAGATGCTAATGGACGTGCAAATCACTTCTACATGGGATGCTATGGAATTGGGGTAACTCGTGTGATTTCAGCTATCATTGAACAACATAGTGATGATAAAGGTATTATTTGGCCTAAGGAAGTAGCTCCATACCAAGTTCATTTAGTATGTGTAGATGTTAAGAAAGAAGAACAAGTAAAACTTAGTGAAGAATTATACGCTAGGTTAACTGCTGCAGGTTATGAAGTACTTTATGATGACAGAGCAGAACGTTGGTGTTAACTCAACGATGCAGACTTAATTGGTATTCCATTCAAGTTGTTGTAGGTAAAAAGCTACAGAGGGAAATTGCTAGTAAAGAAAGAAAAACTTTAGAAAAAGTTGATATAGAAGTTGCTGATGTATTAGCTAAAAGTAGAAGCATTTATAAATAGTGCTGTTATAGTTAAATAATAAATACCAACTAAAAATAAATGGTTGTAAAGAAAATAACAATTTGTTTTTGGTTGGTATTTTTAGTATAATTTAAATTGAGTATATTACATTTTAAGAATAAAATAAATTAGAAATCTTTGTGAGTTATGAAGACACAGCTAATGGTTAAAAGTTAAATACTAGAAATTTTGACTTTGAAGTATTATCTGATTTTTCACGTATATAATAATAACAAATCCTTATTGGAGAGGAAATTATTTATTAATCTATATAGGTTTATATTAAAAGTTTTTGATGTATAAAAAGCTTACAATTAGCGATAAACAAGGATGAAAATAGGAGGAAGTATGAGTAATAAAACATTTTCTCTTTATTAGTTAAAACATTAGAATTAGAAGAACAATTAATAATTCGGAATTTATAAATTTTTCATTAGATAATATAGAAAAGATAATAAAAACAAAATATGGACATTTAATTTTAGTGGAGAAAAATTTCACCACTCAGTTGATGAATTGACATTACTTATTCAAAAATTAAGAGAGAGTTTTTAGGAGACTATATCGTTAATTATCGCTAGGTAAGCAATGAAGTAACTGATGAACAAATTAAAGAATTTTGAAATATATAATACCAGAGAATTTCTCAGAAATATCCTCGTAAGCTATTAGAAAGTATTTTGTTTAGTGAAATTACTGTTAATAATAGTGTATTAACAATGAAGATAATGGCTCCATCTATTTGGAATAATTTTATTAACGATAGAAAAAGAACAAATTATAAATAGTTATTTGAATCTTTGGTATTACGATTAAAGATATAGTTCCTAATTTCTAAAACAGATGTTGAAGCGGTATTAGGAAAAGTCAAGAGGAAAAAGATTTCTCAGGAAATAGTAAAATTAGAAGAAATAGAGAAAAGAGGCAGAACGAAAACCAAAAGAGCCTGAAAGAAAAATTTCTAATCGGCTTTTGGTGGAGGCGTGAAGTCTGCTATGGCCAAGAAATTCGTGATGAAGATATAGTAGAGATAAAAGGATGTTGTGTAGATATTCTGGTGATGTAACGATAATGGCACAAGTTTTGGGCACGGAAGAAATTGTACATAGAAATGGTTCAAGTCAATACCGATTAAAACTTACTAGATTATAGTGATTCTATCATTTTAAGGCTATTTGGTAATAATCCTAATTTAAAATTTCCAAAAATAAACGTAAGAATGAATTAATTGACTTAGTAAAGGAATAAAGAAAGGTCAATGGCTTAAAATCCATGGAACTGTGAGTAAATGATCCATATTTAAGAGATACGATAATTGAACCCAAATCTGTTGAAGTAGTACAAAAAGAAGAGAAAAAGATAATTATAGTGGTAGAAAACGAATAGAATTAAACACTCATACTAAGATGAGTCAACTTGAGGGGATTTCGACTAAAGACTATTTAGCCTGTGCTATTGATTGGGGACACGAAGATTATGTTTACTGATACTTATGGAGTTCAGGCGTATCCAGAAATTTGCTTAAGTTCAGAAAAGGCAAAATCAAACCAATATATGGATTAAATGCTTTTTATTATGGATGATAGTATTACTGCTACAACAAATCCAAAAAGAGCTTAAATTAAAAAGATGCAACTTAGTTGTTTTCGACGTTGAAACTACTGGTCTTTCTGCTGAACGTGACAGACTAATAGAAATTGCGGCTGTTAAGTGAAAAATGGAGCTGAGATAGATAGTTTTGAAAGTTATATTAATCCTCAAGGCTACCTATTTCAGAATTAATTACTAAAATTACTAGTATTACTAATGATGATGTTAGGAAATGCTCCTTTTAGAGAGAGGTTATGACTCATCTTTATAATTGGCTAGACAAAGATGACATAATGGTAGCTCCATAATGCAAAGTTTGACCTTGGATTTTTAGATGCTATTGTTTTGAACGATTAGATTAGACATAAAACAATGCAACTATCGATACATTATTCAAGTTTCACGCCGAAAAATAAAGAAGCGAAAAGACATGGTCTTAGCAATTTAGCTAAACTAACAAAAGTTCGTTTAGTTCAACAACACAATTATTTATGATACAAAGGCTACGGCAGAAATTTTGTGAAATGTTAGATCATTTATGAACTTGGTCTCCATCCTATTGAAGAATGCAAAGGTCTTAAAGATTTATTTAAATTAGTTCTATAGTTGCAATAAGTACAAATGCAGCCAAACCAACTATTCCACGTAGTTTATTAAAACAATACCACAAGATTTACCGATTGCAGTAACAGTGATAACGAAGACCTGAATAATTACAACAAAAAGAAACCAATAGAAACATAATTGACTTTATGATTATATTGAAATTCAACCAAAAATCACCACGAGAGTTTTAAAAAGAATGAGAATAGCAAAACATCGGAATTAGAAGAAATTCTGAAAAAATTAATTCAATTAGCTGAAAAAAGAAAAAAAATTGTTGCAACAGAGACTGTTATATTTAGATGAACAACATGCCTATCGACAAACATTAAACTAACGGTGAAAAGTAATCCAAGCCCATGATTTAAAACCAATGGTAAGATTTTGACAACCGAAGAAATGTTAAAGAATTTGCTTATTTAGATGAACAATTAAGAGAAGAATTAGTTATAGATAATAATTAATAAAATTTAATGATAGGATAGAATTAGTTGTTCCACTGAAGATAAGTTGTATACGCTGAATATCGAGAGCAGCAGATGAGTTCGAACATGATATGGCTCATAAAAATACATGAGAACAGTTACCAGAAATAGTAGAGAAAGATCAAAAGAACTTTCAGAATCTATTATTGGTATGGATCTGTGTAGTATATTTAATTTCACATAAGTTAGTTAAGAAACTTTGGATGATGGATATCTTGTAGGATCAAGGGTCTGTTGGTTCATCAATAATACGGGAGATGGAGATTACAGAGGTTAATCAAGAAGGCCACATTATGTTTGTCCAAAATGTAAATAGAATTCTTCTTAAATGCAGAATACGCATCGGGGTTTGAATCCTTCCGAATAAAACCGTCCACATTGTGATGTGAATGACAAAAGATGGCCGCTGTAGATATTCCTCTTCGGAACATTCTTAGATTTACCGGCGATGGGCACCGATATGATTTAAATCCCCGGTGAATATCAAGCAACTGCTCATAACTTGCCGAAAGAAATTTTCAGTGAAGATTACGGCATATCGTGCTGGAACTATTTCTCACAGTAGCCGAGAAGACGGCCTATTCATTTACTAGAGATTATTATGAGAAAATGTAAAATAGAGGAAAGAGTGCTTATAGATATAAGAACGTGTAATGGCAGCAGGATGAAGGTTCTAAGAGAACTACTGGTCGTAACACCCGGAGTAGTATATTTAGTGTCCCCAATGATATGGATATTTTTGATTTTTACGCCATACCACTGTTTGACATGAAACGAGTCTGATATGAACAACCTACTTGATTTCACCTATCCATGATATTATTTTGAAATTGATATACTTTGGACACGATGACCCGACTAAGGAATAGAAAGTTATGACGATTGCATTGATCCTAAACTATAGATGTATCAGATCCCGAAGTAATGTATTTTCAACTGTTGAATAATTAGGTGTCAGCTAGAGATCAAGTGATCTGTGCTTAGGTAAACGTTTATATTCCTAGTTTGGAAACAAACTTTGTTATTCAAATGTTACGATACAAAACCAACTACATACTCAGAATTAGTTCAGATATCCGGATTTATCTCATGGCACGATGTTTGTTAGGTAATGCAATAAGAACTATTAAAATGGCACCAGGAACTTAAAGACGTAATTGGATGTCGATGACATTATGGTATATTTAATTATGCTGGATTAGAAGAAGGTTTATCTTCTCAAAATAATGGAAAAGTGTAAGAAAGGTAAAAGTGATTAACTGGAAGACTTTGAAAGAGATGATAGATAATAATGTACCAGGAGTGGTGGTATATTGATTCGCAAAAATCACATATGTCTCTAAAGCCCATGCATGTGCATATGCGCCTCAAGTGGCACTCCTTCGAATTGCTTGGTTTAAAGTATCAACCCTTAACATACTACTGCATATTATTCTGTTAGAGCTAGTGACTTTGATATTAGTTGATGGTTGTTGGTGAGCAGAGACATTAAAAAAGCAAAAATAAAAGAAATAAAAACTATATAAAAAACGAATATCGAATAAAAGATAAAGATGTTCTTTGTAAGCGGTGAAAACTGTTAATGAGATGATGGAGAGAGGATTTACATTCTCGGAAAGTTGATTTAGAAAACTGCAAGTCATGACTACACTGAAGGAAATGCGTTAATCCCAATTGTCTCGATTGTTCCTGGGCTTGGAGATAACGGTGCAAACAAAATTGTTCATGAGAAGAAAAGCCTTTATCAACTGGAAGATTTCAAACGAGTGCTCGTCTACGGTAGAATATTTATGAATATTCTCTAGAAGTACACTATTACGTCTTTACGAATTGTACTGATAGAATTATTCAATTAAATAGTTAAAATTTAAAGATTATTCTGTAAGATAAATATAAAATTTTTGAAAGTAATTTATTTTCATGCTTGCAGAATAATCTCAGTGTTTCGCAACAAAAATTGAGTAATTAATAAATAAAATAATAATATTTAAAATTTAACTAAAACTAAATTTGCACTGTCATGTAGAAATATTTCTGGTTAATCAACAAATATTGAAAAATATTTATTCAAACTTTATTTATTTTTTAATTTGTCACTACTATATGATATAAAATACAGAGATGGATAACAACTGAAAATAGCCGTTAAAGGTGAACACCTTAATAGGAGAAGTACAAGCTCTCTCTGCAAAGGATGCATGCTTTTACTCACATAGCTGCAGGTTTATTAGCGACAGAGGGCACGAGTAACTTTTATAATGTTCCTAAAGCTATCAGATATCAAGACAATAGCATTACTATTTGAGAGTCTAGGAGTAAAGGCAGATTATAGACCAGAAGAAAATACTTTGGAAAATGGATGCTAGGAAAACCAGATTATTAACAGAAGCTTCATTTCGAATTTGTTAGTAAAATGCGTGCTTTCATTTCTTTAGTATTTAGGACCAGAGTACGTGAAGGAAGTAAAAGTGGCGATGCCTGCGGATGTTCGATTGAAGTAGACTCATTGACCAACACTTAAAAAGCTGAAGCGCTAGCACAATTATTCAAGATGCTGGTTTTGCCGGAGGCAAGAGCAGAAAAGAATTAGAAGGAACAACAATCTTTGATTTCCCAAGTGTGTGGTGGTACTCAAAACGCGTTATTATGGCAAGCAAGCTGTTTGAAGCAAAAAGGAAAAACTACTATTAGCTAATGCGGCTCAAGAGCCAGAAATTGAGGATATGATTAATCCTTTCAATTAAAATGGAGCTACCATTAGGTAAAAGGAACTTGCTAGTGTGTGTTTATCGAAGGAGTAGATAGCAGGTACCGAACACGTGATGCCCCGACCGTGTAGAAGCTGCAAGCATACATGATCGCAGCCGCAGCAACTAAAGGAGACGTAACATAGTTAAAGGTGCGCCTTATGAGAAGACAATACGTTGCCTTAGTAAGTAAGATGTGAAATGGGTGTTAATATAGAAGTAGTTGATGAGACGTTCATGCGGTGTTAGTAATAAACTAGATAGTTTAAGTACCCGTAGATGTTAAAGACGTGCCACACCCAGGATTCTGGCCATGATATGCAGCCTATTGGCGTGTGCATTAACATTATTAGCCGATGGTACTAGTACTATTACTGAGACCGTTTTTGAAAATAGATTTATGCATGTCAAGAGCTACGCAGAATGAATGCGAAGATTAGAATTGAAGGTAGAAGTTCACCACGAAGTGATTACCTCTACTTTAGGAGGGAACTACTGTTAGCTAAGCGGATTTGACGTTCTGGAGCAGCTCTTGTCATCGCTGGTTTACGGCTGCTGGTGAACTACAGTTGCGCTGATTTACCACATTGATAGAGGATATGTAGACATCGAAGATGAGAAAATCTTAGGGGCAGATATTCAAAAGAATAGATGAGCAGGAATTTATTATGAAATCAAATGATAAATTAGGTAAGATATCTTTGCAGGAAAACATAGCAATGGATCAATATTTTATATTGGATTGTTATTAGGTATACTATTTTAGGGTAAGGGCAGTCTTTCAGCGCTTAAAGTCTAAAGCTTTTCGATAAGACATATTAAAGACATTGCATACAATTAGGGAGGAAACGAAGATGGCAAATGGATTTATTTGCAGAACTTCTCACGAAAATTAGAAGGGAGTACGTATCGTACTCACCAGAAGCATATGATGAGCGTGTGTTAGAAGGCGGCTGTTGAAATTGGGCGCTACTTAGTTAGATTAGAACCTGTAAAGAAGTTGGGAAAAAGAAAAAGTAGAAGAGATTGCCTAGGGATTGTCTTTAGATAGCTTCTAACTTAGAAGTTATTGATCAATAGAAACTACGAAAACTAGAAGAATTAGTTGCTAAGTTTGTAGAGCGTCGTCCAGGAAAAAGTAACTGAAGAAAAGCTCGTGAATTATTAAAAGATGTTAACTACTTCGGAACCATTGGTAACCACACTGGTGAGCTGAAGGATTAGTATCTGGAGCGACCCACTCTACGAGAATACAGTTCGTCCAGCGTTACAAATTAATTAAAAACTAAACCCAGAATGTTTCCAAAACGCAAGCAAAGTGGTGCATTCATCGCGAGGTAAAGAAGACAAACGTATGTAGCTGCTGACTGTGCGACGAACTCCAACATTAGATGGCAGAAGGTCTAGCTGAAATTGCTTTACTGAAAGGTGCACAGCTGAGTGTGCTTTTAACACGTTGATCTGTAAGTAGCAATGTTAAGTTTTACTACTGAGGTTCAGCTGTTACTGAAGATACTACAAAAGTGGCAGTAGAAGCTACTATTAGTTAAAGAAAATGCACCTCAAATTTAAAGCGGTAGAAGGTGAATTACCATTCGATGCTGCGCTGTACCTGCAGTTGCTAAAAATTAAAAAGCTCCCAACTCAAAAGTACAAGGGACGCTAATGTATTTGTATTTCACACAGAAGCTTAGGTTACACATGGATACAAAATTTGTACCAAACGTCTAGGTGGATTTGAAGCGTGGGACCAAATCTTACAAAAGTTAAATGCTCCTGTAAACGAGCCTATCTCGTGGGTGTAATGCAGAAGATGGTATACAAACTCATACAGGTACAGCTGTTCAGAAGCTTTAGATAAGATCTTTAATTTAAAGAGATTAACCTGGTTGATCTCAGTGTATCTAATATTATAGACGTAGCCTATATAATGGAAACGTAGGATAGTATTTTAATGATGAAATGTAGTTTAATGGATAAAGAGCTATATGGATTTATAGTTAGTAAAGGTGACTCTGAGTCGTTTCCTGAAATCGATTTGTCAGGTCACCCTCTCAAAGTTGTGGAATGATCTAGCTGTATAAAGCCAGATTGGATATCAATAAACGACTGCATCTAAGAACTTTGTTAAATTTTAGTACTAGTCCCAGCATAATAGTGTTGTCTATATGTGAATTGCATGTGTATTAGTCTTTACATTGCATTTATACCAGCACTGTAATTGTTATAATATGATGTGGCAACATGGAGAGTAAAGCTTATGGTTGCGATAGAATCAGAGTTATGATTTATATGTTGCTATAGATTTGTAGAAGATTTGATGAATTTTGCTCTAGAATTCAGAAAATGCAGAGAATAGAGAATGCGATTATGACAGATTGGGATAAGATTTACAGTTCAAAATGCTTTAAAGTAGAGCTAAGAATTTGACAGAAATAGGAGCGGCAGTGGATATACATCTCATTAAATTAGCTGATAGGAGAGCAATGTCACAACACAACCAGAGTGTGGAGGATAGACGCATAGCCAAGCATAACATAGAAAAAGAGAAATCTTACTGATAAAATAACATTACTTCATGCAGATGCATTAGAACTCAAGGTGAAGTAGTTGACAAATGCTATGATGTAGCATTCATTGATGGTGCCAAGAGTCAAAGTAGAAAGTTTTTGAATTATATGAACCATACTTTTGCTGAGGGATGTCGTAGTTATTACGGACTAATGCTGCTATTCAAAGGAATGGGTTGCCGATCCAAGTATTATTAAACACAGTAGAGATTTAAAACAGCTTTCTAGAAAAATTAATAATTACAACGAATGGTTATTAAAACATGAAAATTATGAGAGTGTAATGTACCATTTGGAGATGGAATAACTATAACAACAAGAAAAATAAAATTATAGAACTGTGAAGTTAAGTATGTTTTATTAAGAGAGGATAAAAATGACAGTAGAGTTAGTTGTAACACCGAAAAGTATTGATCATATTTGAGGAACTGATAAATGTAGGAGCTGATAGTTTCGTTATTGGTGAAGAAAAATATGGATTACGTCTTGCTGGTGAATTTGTGAGAGATGAATTAGCTATTGAGATTATACACCAGCTAGGGAAAAGCATATGTTAGTGTAAATGCAATATTCCATAATGAGCATATATAGATGACCTAGTTGATTATTTACACTATTTATCAACACTATAAAATGTAGATGCTCTAATATATGGAGAACCAACAATTATACCAATTTTAGAGAGAAGAAAATCTTGATTTTAAACATCAATGGATCCACATACATTAGCTACGAACTCTTTCTCATGTAATTATTGGAAAATGAGCTTATAGAACATGTCTATCAAAAAGAATTAACTATTGATGAAATTCTTGAAATTACAGAAAAAGTGAATATGAGATTGAAGCATAAGTTCAGGGGATGCTTTGTAGTGTTCCAATCTGTAAGAAAATTGGTGGATAACTATTTTGTATGTATAGTGGTAAAGAGAAGTACATTGAAGAATATAGTAATTCTAAGAAACTATTCCTATACAGTCAAGATAGAAAATGAACGCTATCCAATTTTTGAGGATTCGAAATGGGAGCACATCATGAGTGCAAAATGATATCTGTAGCGATAGAAGAATTGGGATCGTCTAATCGAAGCAGAGTAACTGCATTAAGATTGAAGGTGTTTTAAAAGATGAAAGATTACATCACAGAGGTTGTAACTATTTATCGTGATGCTATTGATCTTTTATTATGAAGATAAAGAGAGCATACGAAGATGAAAAAACAAGATTTCTGTAACGATATAGAAAGAATTAAACCAAAATATAGAGAAGTAGACTTAGGGTTCTTCTACTATAAGAAAAACTATGTACTAGTATATTCTTGAATGTATAAAAGGGATAAGGTTTCTCAAATAAAACCTAATAAAAGACAAGGAGGATGGGTCATACTTGAATGTGACCTTAACTTTTATGGCGATACCGCAAATATTTCAGAAATTAGAGACGGTAAGAGAGTAATAACGAAAAACTAGAATTACTGCTTCCAGCAGGAATTTAGGAAAATTAAAAATAGCTATTCATTACGGAGCAGATGCTGTGTTCTTAGGAGGGTAGAGTTTGGGCTTCGTAGTAATGCGGACAACTTCTACAATTGAAGAGATTAAAGAAGGTTGTGAATTTGCAGAAAAATATGGAGCTGATATTTATGTTACAGCGAAATATTATTGCGCACTGATGAGAACTTTGAAGGATTAGATGAATTTTTAATGGCGACTTCAAGATGCAGGAGTAAGAGGAATTATCGTAGCGATCCATATATCATTGAAAGATGTAAAGTTGTGGTCTAAAAGTAGAGGTACACATCAGTACACAACAATCAATCTCAAACTATAGAAGTTAGATATTGGGAAAAGCGAAGGAGTGCACCGCGTAGTATTAGCTCGTGAAACAGGATAGAAGAAATAAAGAAATTCGTGAAAAACAGATGTAGAGATCGAGATGCTGGTTTCACGGTGCAATGTGATATAGCGTATTCTGACGTTGTACTATTGACAAACTACATGACAGCTCGTGATAGTAACCGTGGAGGGTGCTGTCAATCGCGTCGTTGGAATTATGACCTTTATGAAGAAGGAACTGATGAAGATACTAAATTATTCGATGAAGGTGCAAAATCCTATGCGATGAGTCCAAAAGATTTTAACATTAATTGAAGCAGTACCAGAGATTATTGAATTAGGTATTGATTCGTTAAAAGTTGAAGGACGTATGAAGTCTATTCACCATGTAGCAACAGTTGCAAGTGTGTATAGAAAAACTAATCGACGACTATTGTGTAGACCCAGATACTTTTGAGATGACACCAGAATATAAATTAGAACTATATAAATGTGCTAACCGTGATACTGCGATGTCATTCTTTCTATGAGATTCCTAAGTATTCTGAACAAATGTTTGGAAACGAGGAGGTAAGAAAACAAACTATGACTTTTGTTGGGCAAGTTCTTCACTATGATGAAGAAACTCAAATTGCAACAATTCAACAACGTAATTTCTTTAAAACTGAGCAAGAAGTTGAATTCTTTGGACCAGAGATCGATAGCATTTTAGACAAGTTATTGGAGAAATTTATGATGAAGATGGTGAATTACTAGATGCAGACAAGACATCCACTTCAAATTATTAGAACAAAATTAGACTCTAGAGTATTTAAAAGCAACATGATGCGAAAGGAAATGGGACGCTAATGGCTACAAAACGACCAAAAATTATCGGTATTGTTGGAGGAAGCGGTAGTGGTAAAACGACCGTTACAAAAAGAATTATAGACGAGTTAACTCAAGATAAAGTTGCTTTAATCGAGCAGGATTAGTTACTACAAAGATCAAAGCCATAAGGACAATGGATGAAAGAGTTAAAACAAATCCACGATCAGTCTAGTGCATTTGATAACGAATTACTTACAACTCATTTATTAGAATTAATTGAAGGGAAAGCTGTTGAATTACCTGTCTATGATTATGTAAATCACACTAGAAGTAGTGAACAGAAACACCAAGAACCTAAAGATGTAATTATTATCGAAGGTATGTTTGGTCTTTATTCAGAGAAACTACGTGAATTAATGGATATTAAGATTTTCGTTGATACACCGAAGTGATCTACGTATTTTACGCAAGATTATTACGCGATATTAATGAGCGTGGAAGAACTGTAGAATCAGTAATAAATCAATATTTAGTTTCAGTTAGACCGATGTCATGAAAAGTATATTAAAAACCACAAACAATATGCTGATATTATTGTTCTGATGGTGGATAGTAGATGACATAGCGATTGATATTTTAATAACAAAAATTAAATCGCTACTAGCAAACAATACGATATAATATAGAGTAGACTAAAAAGGAGTATCACATGGCTTTTTAGAAGAAAAATTAGAATATCAAATGACCCAAGAATGTTAGTGACAAACTTGTTGAAGAATTAGAACACTATAAAAAGTAAAACGTCCAGAAGTAATCTGAAAAATTAAAATTGCACGTAGTTTTCGGGGACTTATCTGAGAACTCAGAGTATCGATGCAGAGCAAAAGATGAACAAGATTTATCGAGCAAAAGAATCTTAGAGATGGAACAAATGATACGTTATGCTGTTATTATCGAATTGAGACGGAAAATCGAGTACAATTGTTTAGGTAACACAGTAACTTATCAAGAACTACCAGATGGTTTAACAGAAAACTATAAAATCGTAGGTAGCGCTGAGGCTAATCCATTTTGAATTCAAAATTTCAAATGAATCTCCAGTAGCTCAAGCTTTATTAGGAAAAAGAAGTTGAGATGTGGCAAAAGTTTCATTACCAACAGGTCCAGAAGATTCAATGGATATTAAAAATTTTAGCGGTAGAATAGTACTATGATAGCATTAATCGGTGCAATGCCAGAAGAAGTGGCTATAATAAAAGAAAAGATAGAAGATTTACAAGAAGAAAATAGCACATGTAACATTTTATGAAGGTAAATATGAAGGGCGTGACATTGTTCTTATGTTAAGTTTACTAGGAAGGTGAATGTCTATTGATGCAACCCTACTTTGTGATCACTACAAACCCAGAGTAGGTGATCACATATATAGGTACATGTGGTGCATTTGCAAGGTGATATGGAAATTGGACGACATGATTGTTGCTACAGAAGTAAGACATTTTGATGTTGATGCAACAGAGTTTGGCTATGAAATTGGTCGAAATACCACAGATGCCAGCAGTATAAGAGCGATGAAAGAGTTACAAAAACTAGCTTCTAGAGACAAGCTACTCAGATCATAAAATCCACTTTTGGGTTAGGACATCAGATTCTATTTTATCTCTAATAAAAGAGTTGAAAAAGGAATATTGAAAAACTTTCCTAATCATGCAAGTAGTTGAGATGGAGCAGCAGCGATTGCTCAAACTTGTTACTCAATTTGGAACAAAATTTTATAGTTTGCCAGTAGTGTAAGTGATAAGGCGGAAGAAGGAACTCGAGTTACTTTTTGATGAATTTTACAAATAGGCTGCAGTAAACTCGTCAATAACTAACTACAGAGTTAATAAAAACTATAAAATTAATTATTAAATCAGCAAAGAAAGGAAACTAGCTTTTCTTTGCTGTAATATTTATTTATAGAGTTTTACCTAATTAAACAGTTTATAGTTGAGAATTTTAAATAATTAATTGTATTGAAAAATGTATATAAAATGTTAATATAAAGTGAGATAAATATTATTTAAGGAAAAAGAAAAATGAAAAATATTACTGAAAGAGAAGATCCTTTTAATTATTTGAAGAATTTAGTTCAGATAAGTTTGGGATTATTGATATTTTATTTAATTTTTTCCTATTTTTAAAAAGAGATTGTTAGTTTAGACTTTCAAAAATACATCATCTTACCCTCACTATAGGAGAGGTTAAATTTTTAGTAGTTTTATTAAGTGGTTTCTGTTAGGCTATAAGTATTCTATGCTTATATGATTATTTTGTCTTAAAAAGCCATTAATTTAACAAAAATATGTCTTCATTCCGTATTTTTAAAATTAGTTTTATGACTAACTACATTAAATATGGTATACTAGGTTTTGGTATTTTATTGGTGCCGGACTTAGATATTATATGTATAAACCATATACAAAAAACGGAAAAACATTAGTTACTGCAATAGGGATGATTCTTATTTCTATGCTTTCTGGAACTCAGTCTATTGTCGATTTTTGTAGTACTAAATGTCTTTCCAGGACAAGCGTTATATGCTAATAATAAAATCTTTTATTATTCATTAATATTGATGTCTTTATTTTTACCATTGTATCTATTTTTAATTTGAGAAAACCAAGAATTAGAACGGATAGATATTTAAGTGTTAAATTGACAGTAATTTCTTTTTAGAATGGGTATTTACAGACCCTTATTATTCTTATGATTCTTTATTTTTATACGGGAGATTTAGTAGCTGATAAGGAATTACAGATTATGGAGTTATAATAGTTGCTTCAATAGTAAACATTAACCATGATTCCAGGAGGATTAGGTACTTTTTGATACTTTGGTTCTTATAGGGCTTAAGAACTTGGGATAAATCCAGAGATTATAGGTGCGACAATTGTATATATATAGATTATCATAATATTTGTTCCGTTCTCTATTGGATGTTTTATGTTCTGAGTGAAGGAATTAGAATGATAAAAGATAAATTTAAGAGAGGAGAAAAGTTATGATTACGACGATAATTTATGCGATAGTTGCCTATTTTATTGGAAATGTAATGGGTGGAAAATTATTAGAAAGATTTATAAAGAAGAATTTACTAATAAAGGCTCTGGTAATGTTGGAGCACGAAATGCGGACGTGTTTTAGGTCCTAGATCGTTTTATTTGTTTTGCATGTAGATTTTTCAAAGGCTTTTTGTGGTTATATTACTGAAAATATTAGATGTTGATTCAAAAAATTATATATGTTTGTATAGTATTAGTATTATTAGGTCACATAAAAACCTATTATCTTTAAGTTTAAAAGGTGAAAGGGGTTGCGACATTCTTTGGTTGTCTAGCAGACATTATCATTAAATTTATTCTTAATCTTAATACTTGTACATTAGTTATAGCTATTATTGTAAAAGTCTAACAATTGGATTTTATTCTAGTCTTCCGTTTGTAATTTATATAAACTATGTAGAAAAATCCATCATTTTATAATACTAGGAATTTTTATACTAGCAGTTTTATTAATCAAAGTGTAGTAGCTGTAAAAAGACATAGAAGATTCATTTAATAAATATTTTAGTACTAAGAAAAATTAAAGAAATCAGTCTCGATAGTGAGCTGATTTCTTTTTGATTTTAGAATTGTCGTAGTTCTTTTCTTATAAGCTAGAGTACGCTTTAATATTAATTAGTGCATATAATAGGAGTAAAATTACAGAAATTATACATCCAATATAGTGTATTCTACGCTTTTTAATTTTTACTGATAAAACAAAAAGAAGATGTTGAGTATAGTGTTAGTACTGCTACAGTGTACATAGTAGAATTCATACTTTAATAGATTCAAGATTTTATTTGTTTTTATTAATAACTTATTTTTCTTGATAATATCTTACAAAGCTTACGTAGACACATATCGGAATAGTTAAGTAGAAATAGATGATGTTTTTGTATAAAAATGTCGAAACCAGTATGATTAAAATAGGAAAGTGATGATTAAGTATTTATTATATTTCATATAATTTCTCCTTTTTATATGAAAAGTAATGTATAAAAATTACAAAAGTAGAATTGACTAAGTTTTTAAGTTCTTTATTTCAGTTTCATTATAACATAAAAAATACAAGTAGGATAATATTATATATAATATTTTTGTATAATTTTATTCTAAGAGAAATTTTCTTCTATATAATATAGAAAAATATATTATGAAATTAAAATGTTACCTTAACTATAATTAAATTTCAGTTTTTAATTATAGTTTAAAAGTTGATTTAAGTGTGTTTTAGTTTATACCTATATAATATATATTTATCAACTATAAATTTAATATTTGATGAGAGATCTCAGCAATAGATACTAATATCTTTTAATAGGTATAGATAACTGAAGTAAAAATACTTAGAAATAGGTAAATAGAAAATATATATATACAAGTAGATAAAATAAATTAGGAGACAAATTAAATGAAGAATAAAAATTACTTGATGGAGCTAGTTTAATAACAATGTTAACAACAGGAGCGATTGGTGGAGTAATGACGATAAAAAATGCTTCAGCTCATGATATATCTGCTAACTCAGGTTTCTACTCAATATACTGTGACTGATACAATTCAAACAAATCAAGAAGGAGAAGTATCTACTACAGTAACTCAATTGAATGCACAAGAAACTACAAATAGTCAGGTATCTTCTTCGAGTAAAGGAACTGCTATTTATCAAGCAGCATTAAGCCAAGTAGGTGCAATTCAAGATTGTACAATGCTAGTTACAAATGCATAAAAATCTGTAGGAAGAAACTATCATGATTGGCCAGCTGGATATATGAGTTTAGGTACAATAGTATCCAGTATCTGAAGCTCAACCCAGTGATTTAATTTTATTATGCCAATGGTGGTATGGGATTAGCACATATCGCAGTTTATGCAGGTAATGGACAAGCTATCCATGGGGGATGGCTTGGTAATCAAACTGTAGTTAATTCGGCAGATATAGGTAGTGGAGCGGTTTATATCTGTGTTAAATAAATATATGAACTATAAAAACGTCTTGAAGTAATTTAAGGCGTTTTAATTAATAATTTGTGTTGATTTAAGTGATTTTAAAGTTAATAATATATAATATATTTATCTGATAAATTAATAGAAGTAGAAAATAGGAGATTATTCATATGTCATTAAAGAAGATAGCGAAGTTATTAGCGAATAAAAAGTTAGAAAGATTGCATGGATGTTAATAAGTCATCCTAAATTTATAAAGATGCTGAAGAATAGTATAAAAAGAAGATAAAACGAAGAAAAGATACATTTCAAAAGACTATAATTCAACATGCTTATTGAATAATAAATAGGTATCAATCTACATACACTAGAGTAGTATTTATAGATATTCTTTATGTTAATTCAAATTCGAGCTCATTACGATTTATGAAGTTGTAAATCGTAATAGTTACTTAAGACGAAAATCTATTGACTTGTTATATAAAAACATAATAAAATTTAACTATAGAATAATTAATTAAATAATACGGAGGCGATTAATATGAGCAAATGTGAATGTGAACACCACTGTCACTCAGTCATGATGCAGTAGAAGATTGTAAATGTGAAACTGTGTTGAAGGAACATGTGAATGTAAAGAAGGTTGTGCTTGTGATGCCATAATGCAAAAAGAAGATTGTGAATGTGGAAACTGCAAAAACAGGAGAATGTCATTGCGATAAGCATGCTGCATAATATTCTATAAAAAAGAGATTTGGTATTTTACCAAATCTCTTCAGGGAAACTGTTGACAAATGCAGAAACTGCATTAGTCAGCTACCTTTTTAATGAGAAAAAGTGCTAAAAATGTTATAATATAAGTATATAGAGGGGTTTTTAGTATGTTTAATAAAAAGAAAAATATCAAAAGATGAAATAATATTAATGACATTATCAGAATTAGTTCCTACAAATCACTTTTTAAGAAAAGTAGCCAAAGCGATTGATTTTTAAATTTATTTATGATTTGACAGAAGAATACTATAGCCATACATCAGGAAGAAATTGTTTAGACCCTGTAGTATTATTCAAATTAGTGTTTTTAAAAAGATTTCTATGAATAAAATCTATGAGAGAAACAATAAAAAGAATAGAAACAGATGTGCATTTAGATGGTTTTTAGGATACCATTTTTCTAAAACCAGTTCCACATTATTCTACATTTTCACAAAAACTATATTCGACGATTCCAAGGAACTGATATATTTGAACAAATATTTATAAATATAGTGAATCAAGCTATTGATAAAAATTAGTAGGCGGAAATAGAGTTTTTACTGATTCAACGCAATTAAAGCTAACGCAAAACAAAAAGAAAATACAAAATTGAAATTACCACAAAAAGTAAAAAGAAAGAAAATTAGACTTAGAAAAAGAAATAAATGAAGAGAGAAAAAAATAGGAGCCTTTTAAGTATGAAGAAAAAGAAGAACTAAAAAGACAACGAATTAACACTACTGATTCAGATAGTGGTTATTATCACAGAGATCATAAAGAAGAAGGTTTTTATGTATTTAGACCATAGAACAGTAGACGGGAAGAATAATATTATTATAGACTGCCATATAACTCCAGGTAACGTTCATGATAGTGGTCCGTATATAGATAGATTAAATCAGATAGAAAAACTTTGGATTAATCCCTGGTAGTTGCGTTAGATAGCGGATATTATTCTCTAGACATACTAAAAACAGTTAGATAAAAATATATTTTCAGTAATAGGATATAGAAGATTCTCAAGATCAAAAGATAACAAATATTTTAAATACTTACATGAAAAAGATATATGTGGATAAACGAACAGGAGAAATATTTAGATACAGAAATATAGATAGAAATGGATATAAACAATATAAAAGTGATGATAAAAACGAGAAGAAAAATAATAAGACGTCATATAAATGCGGATTATTATGATGAAAGCTAGGTTAAGACGTATATCAAAAAGAGGGAAAAACTATTGTATAAGAGAAGAAAAAGAAACGGTAGAAACGTAGCTTTGCAGATTCAAAACAAAAATCACGGATATAGATATGCACAATATAGAGGTAAAGCCAAAGTACAGTCGTACGCTTGGTTGTCTTGTTGCGTTCAAAATATGAAAACAATAGCACTAAGAGAGGTATAATCATCTCTTAATACTGCTGATTCTTTAGCCATAAGGCTTATTTTTGAAAAACGACCAAAAACATCAATACGTCTCATTGATATTTTGGTCGTTTTGTCAACAGCTCGAAGAGATTTGGTATTTTACCAAATCTCTTTTTAATAACTTAAAATTATCTAAGTGTAATTAGAAGGTTAAGTACTCCTGCAAGAACAAGAAGTATAACACTCCATTTAATTGTTTTTAGCGAAGATTTCGCTATCTCTGTTAACTAATCCAACGATGTCTGCTAAGCAACTGCGATAGATTGTGGAGAAATCATTTTAGTGATAGCTCCACCCATGATGTTTGCAGCTACAAGTAATGAAGCGATCAATTCCAATTTGAGATGCAGTTACTGATTGTAATCCTGCGAATAATGATCCACTGTTAACAACAGCATCCAGTTAAGAATACCCCAATCCATCCTAAGATAGGAGAGAATAATGGGAAGATTTTACCTGTGTTAGCAAATGCTAATCCTAATGTTGATGACATTCCAGAGTATGTTGAAATGTAAGCAAATGCAAGTACTGAACAGATTGTTAAGATTGGTCCCCATAATTCAACAGCTGTTTCTCTAATTGTAGAAATAACGATACGACTGTTAACTCTAAAAATAATGATTGTTAGAATTGCAGCAAGTAAAATCGCTGTTGTAGTCGAAGTAAATGGAGCAAAACTAAATACTGCTTTAATTGGAGTGGGTTGTTTTACGATAGGAGCAACACGTGCAACTGCGCCATCAATGTAGTATGGGAAGTTGAAAATTAGTGAGTTTAAAGCTCCTGCTGCTTGACCTGTTTTAGGATTTCCAGCTTGGACTAGTTGTTTGAAGAATCCAGTGTTTAGTAAAGTAACGAATAGTGTTAAAAGAATGAACGGTGTCCATGCTCTAACAACTTCTTTACCTGACAATGTTCCTTTGTCATCTTTAGAAATTTCTTTAGTTTCAGCAGTAAGTGGTTGTTTTGGTTGCCAGAATCTTAAGAATACGATTAAAGCAAGTAAACTCACGATAGCAGAAGAAACGTTAACTAGTTCTGGTCCTACGAAGTTTAAGAAAATAAATTGTGTTACTGCGAAACCACCACCAGAAACAATGATTGCTGGGAATGTTTCTTTGATTCCTTTAAATCCATCAACCATAAATACGATAGAAATGCAATAATAACTGTAACAAGACATAAGATTAATGATGTATTTTGCAAGTGTTAGAGCATCTAAATCTGTTAATGTAGCTGGAACCGTTACTGAATGCCCATTGCACCATAAGCACCACCAGCGATGTTAGCAACTAAAACAAATTGCGACAGCAGATTGTAAAGGTTTGAAACCTAAACCTACTAAAAATTGACATGACTGTAATAGCAACTGAGCACTGAATCCTGCAAGCACCTTCTAAGAATGCATTGAATGAAAATGCAATTAGAAGAACTTGAATTCTTTTATCTGGTGAAATAGATGAGATACTTTGTTTCATTACATCGAAGAATCCCATTTTAACTGTTAATTTGTATAAGAAGATTGCAGCAAGAACGATACTAGCAACAGGCCATAAACCTGAAACAATACCTTGTTCTGCGGCCCAGCGATTTTATCTACTGGCATCTTAGAATCTCAACAGCGGCTACGATAGCTGCACTAAGAATACTTAAAAACTCCTCCGGCTGTATAACTCTTAAGTTTAAAAACTACTAATGAAATTAAAAAATATAACTATAGGAAGAGCGAGCAACAGCAAGAGATAACCAAATATTACCCATATGGATTGTACTGTTGTTCCCAAATAGTATCAGAATCATTATAATTCCTCCTAAATTGAAAATTTGTATATAATAATTATATATAAAAATACTGTACTAATGCAAGCTATTAAACCACATTTTTCATGAGATTTTCAAAAATAAAATGTTTATATAGTTTTTAAGAAATTAATCAAACATATTCAATTTTTGCTTTAAATGTGCATCTTTAAAAGGTGAGTAAACGCTTAGTAAATTTACAAAGTGAAAAAGATAAAGAAATATTAATTATTATTTATATATATAAAATAGAGAAAATAGTATAATTTTTATTTTTAAAAATCTGTATCCGTATATATTTTATTACGACAGGTTGTAAAAATAAAAATGTATATGAATTATAAAGGAAAAACGCTTTCTTTTAAACTGTGCTAATACAGTAGAAGTTTATGTTGGTATATGAACCGAATAATATTACTGAGATAAAATATTATTATTTTATTGTGATTATAGATTTGACATTTTTCGTGAAAAAATAGTATATTAATAGTGTAATATATGATTAATAAATAATTTATATACATTTAATATATATACAAACTTTGGAGGTTATTATGGTAAAAACATCAAAAAGATTTAACTAAACAAGAGCATTTAGAAATGTATGAACTAATGCACCTTATTAGAGATTTTGATATGGAGTTAAGTAAACTATACTCTCGTGGTTTAGTTCACGGTATGACTCACTATTCAGTAGGAGAGGAAGCAGCTAACGTTGGAGCAATTTATCCATTAAGAAAAGAAGACTTAATGTTTTCTAACCACCGTGGTCACGGTCAAACAATTGCTAAAGGAATTGAAATTGATCGTATGATGGCTGAAATCCTTGGTAAAGAAACAGGTCAATGTAAAGGACGTGGAGGAAGTATGCACGTTTATGACCTTGAACAAGGAAACATGGGATGTAATGGTATAGTTGGAGGAGGACACGGTTTAAGTACTGGTGCTGCTTTAGCTCAAAAAATGAAAAAAACAGGTAACATCGTTATTTGTTGTATGGGTGACGGAGCTACTAACGAAGGAAGTTTCCACGAATGTTTAAACATGGCATCTAACTGGGATTTACCACTTATTTTCTACGTAATTAACAATAAATATGGTATCTCAATGGCTCAAGAAAGATGTATGCGTGTTAAAGAAATTACTGAACGTGCAGCTTCATACAGAATCAAAGGGATTCACGTTGCAGACGGAAACGACGTATTAGCAGTATATGATGCAATGCAAGAAGCTATCGAACACACTAGAAGTGGAAAAGGACCTGTTTTAGTAGAAGCAGTATCTTACAGATGGTTTGGACACTCTGCATCAGATGCAGGTAAATACCGTAGCCGTGAAGAAGTAGCTGAGTGGAAGCTTAAAGATCCTAACGTAAAATATAAAAACTACTTATTAGAAAACGGAATTGCTACAGAAGAAGAATTAAAAGAAATCGAAGATAGATCAAAAGCAACTATCGATGATGCTGTAGAATTTGCGAAAGAATCACCATTTGCTGATGGTGCAATAGCGTTCCAAGATAACTACGCTGACTAATATTTTAAGTTAAAATAATTTAAATAATATTTTTATATAATAGGAGATTAATAGTTATGACTAAAGAAACAAAAATTATGACGGTTCGTGAAGCCATAAAAGAAGCTATGACTCACGAAATGCGTGAAGATGAAAATGTATTTTTAATGGGTGAAGATGTTGGTATCTTCGGAGGAGACTTCGGTACTACAGTAGGTATGTTAGAAGAATTCGGTTCAGAACGTGTTATCGATACACCAATCAGTGAAGCTGCTATTTGTGGAGCTGCTGCAGGTGCTGCTTCAGTTGGTATGCGTCCAATCGTAGACGTAACATTTATGGACTTCGTAACAATTGGTATGGATGCAATTGTTAACCAAGCTGCACCGATGCGTTATATGTTAGGTGGAGAAGTGCAAGTACCAGTTACATACCGTTGTGCATCTGGTGCAGGTACAGGGGCTGCGGCTCAACACTGTAAAGCTCTAGAAGCATGGTTCTGTCACATTCCAGGTCTTAAAGTAGTAGCACCAGGAACAGCAGGAGATGTTTACTCAATCTTAAGAGCTGCAATCAGAGATAACAACCCAGTTATCTACATTGAACCAAAAAGCGTTATTTGGACGTAAAGGCGAAGTAGAAGTAGGTAAAATTGGTGTAATCGGTCAAGGTGACATCAAAGTTGAAGGATCTGATGTAACATTAGTATCTTGGGGAAGAATGTTAGAGCGTAGCTTAAAAAGCAGCTGAAGAATTAAAAGAAGAAGGAATCTCAGTAGAAGTACTTGACCCAATTACATTAGTACCATTAGATACTGATCTAATTGTTGAATCAGTTAAGAAAACTGGAAAAATTAGTAGTATGTCACGACTCATTCAAAACTGGTGGATTCGGTGGAGAAATCGTTGCTCGTATCGCAGAAAAGTGATGCATTTGATTTCTTAGATAGCCCTATTTACTCGTGTTGCTGGTGCTGACACACACATTCCATCAGCTAAAAAAACTTAGAAAAATTAGTTGTACCTGATGTAGAAGACATCAAAGAAAACTATTAGAAAAAGCTGTAAATAAAAATAAAAATTTAGTTAGTGAAGGATGTGAATAGAATATGGCAGTAGAGGTAATAATGCCAAAAGCCGGTAGTGAAATGGAAGAAGGCGAAATCGTACAATGGTTTAAGCAAGAAGGTGACGAAGTAAAAGAAGGTGAAATCCTACTTGAAATCGTAACAGATAAAGTAAATATGGAAGTTGAAGCTGAAGCTAGCGGAACTTTATTAAAAATTGTACACTCCAGCTGGATCTAGTTGTACCAGTAGTTCAAACTATTGCATGGATTGGACAACCTGGAGAAGCTGTACCTGGAGCTGGAGCAGCACCTGCGGTTGCAGCAGCACCAGCTGAAGAAGCTGTTGTTGAAACTAAAGTTGAGGCAGCGCCTGCTCAAGAAGTAGTAGTATTTGACAACTCTGGTCTTCGTGCTACACCAGCAGCTAGAGCGTATGCTCGTGAAAAACGGAATCGACTTATCTCAAGTAAAAAGGTACTGGAGCTAAAGGTCGTCTCATAAAAGACGATGTAGTTGATTATAAACCAAATGCAAAAGCTAAAATCTTCCACTTGCTGCACGTATTGCAGAAGTTGAAGGAATTAATACTGACGGTATCGTTGGAACTGGACCAAAAGGTAAAAATTATGAAAGCAGATGTTCTTTCTGTTCTTAACGGAAGTGCAAGTGAAAGCTGCTGCAAGTGCAAGTGAAGTTCGCACCAGCAAGCGCTAAATCTGCTAAAAGCACCTAATGAAAAATCAATGAGGGTGTTGTTGAAACTGTACCAATGTCACCAATGCGTAAAGTTATTTCTAAACGTATGAGTGAATCTTACTTCAGTGCACCAACATTCGTTGTAAACGTTGAAGTTGATATGACTGAATTATTAGCTTTACGTAAAAAGTTGTTGATGCAATTATCGAAGAAAACAGGTAAAAAGCAACAGTTACTGACTTTTATTTCATTAGCTGTAATTAAATCATTAATGAAACACCCATATGTAAATGCTTCTTTATCAGGTGATGAAAAAGAAATGTATTTACACCACTATGTAAACTTATCAATCGCTGTTGGTATGGATAGTGGATTAGTAGTACCTGTAATTAAAGGTGCTGATAAGATGAGCCTTAAAGAGCTTGTAGTAGCTTCTAAAGAAATTACAACAAAAGCTCTTGCTGGTAAATTAAAACCAGATGAAATGGCAGATTCTACATTTACAATTAGTAACTTAGGTATGTATGGAGTTAAGAGCTTCGTACCAATCATTAACCAACCAAATACAGCTATTCTAGGTGTAAGTGCTACTGTACAAAAACCAGTGGTATTAAATGGTGAGGTTACTGTAAGACCTATCATGACATTAACATTAACAGCGGACCACCGTGTTGTTGACGGATTAGAAGGAGCTAAATTCATGAAGACTCTGAAAGAAGCTATCGAAAATCCACTATCATTACTAATCTAATAATGATATAATATTATAAAACAAGATAAAGTGTATAGGAGTGATTAAAAACATGGCAGTTGAAGTTATAATGCCAAAAAGCCGAAGTGAAAATGGAAGAAGGCGAAATCGTACAATGGTTTAAGCAAGAAGGTGAAGAAGTAAAAGAAGGAGAAATCCTACTTGAAATCGTAACAGATAAAGTAAACATGGAAGTTGAAGCAGAGGCAAGCGGAACTTTATTAAAAATCTTACACCCAGCTGGATCAGTTGTACCAGTAGTTCAAACTATTGCATGGATTGGACAACCTGGAGAAGCAGTTCCTGGAGGAGACAGTACTACTGCAGCAGCTCAAGAAATCGTTAAAGAAGTTGCAGCAGATGTTAAAGTACCTGAAACTAAAGCAGGAGAAGAAGCACCAAAACGCGAACGTCGTGGTGAATATGACGTAGTAGTAGTTGGTGGAGGTCCTGCAGGATATGTATCAGCTATTAAAGCCGCTCAACTAGGTGGTAAAAGTAGCATTAGTAGAAAAATCGTGAATTAGGGTGGAACATGTCTAAACCGTGGATGTATTCCAACAAAAACATTCCTACACAATGCTGAAAATTATCAACCACATCCGTTCTGCTAAAAGACCGTGGTATTAAACTTGTAAAATGATGCATTCTCAGTTGACTATGGAACAAACTGTAGCAGTTAAGAATAAAATTTCTAAAAACTCTATCAGGAGGAATTGGAGGATTACTTAAATCTTACGGTGTTAAAGTATTTAACGGTGTTGGACAATTAACAGCCGATAAAAAGTTTCTGTTGATGGAAAAGAAACAATTGATGCTGACAGAGTAATCTTAGCTGGTGGATCAAAAGTAAGTAGAATTAATATTCCAGGAATGGACAGTGATAAAGTTCTTACAAGTGATGAATTCTTAGATATTAATGAAGTACCAGCTCGTTTAGCAGTTATCGGTGGAGGAGTTATTTTGATCAGAGTTAGACAAGCATTCTCTACTTTCGGATCTGAAGTAACTATCGTTGAAATGGCTGATCGTTTAATAGCTGGAATGGATAAAGATGCATCTGCGAGCATTAGAAAAACAATTCAAAAACAAGGTATTAAAGTTCTTACATCAACTAAATTATTAGGAAATCGTTGACAAAGGTCAAGAAGTAGTAGCTAAAGTTGAAGGAAAAGAAGATATCGTTGCAGACAAAGTATTATTATCAATTGGACGTGTTCCAGATAACACATGTCTTGGTGAATTAGCGGATCAATTCGAAAATGGAACGTGGTCGTGTTAAAAGTTAACGAGTACATGGAAACATCTGTTGAAGGTATTTACGCTCCTGGTGATATTAACGGAACTAAGATGTTAGCTCATGCGAGCATTCAAGATGGGAGAAGTTGCAGAGAAAACGCAATGGGTCACCACAAAAAAGTTGATCTTAAATCTACTCCAGCAGCAATTTACACCTCACCCAGAAATCGCAATGGTTGGTTTAACTGAAGAACAAGCTCGTGAAAAATATGACATCAAAGTTGGTAACTCAACTTGCGCTAACGGACGTCTCAGTAGCATCCAACCAAGGTGAAGGGATTCGTTAAAGTAATTATGGATACTAAATACAGAGAAATCTTAGGTATCCACATTGTTGGACCAGTTGCAGCTGAGTTAATCAACGAAGGGTCTACTTTAATTCAAAACAGAAATGACAATTGATGACGTTATGGATATTATCCATGGTCACCCAACATTCTCTGAAGCTTTATATGAAGCTATGACTGACTGTGTTGACTTTATGTCTACATGCACCCAAGAAAAACTAAATAATAGTTTATAAAGAAAAAGATGGCTAGTAATTTGCTAGTCATCTTTTTTCTGTATAATGTATCTCTGTTAAATTTAGGATATGAGAAAAATACACTAGGAATATAGGCATATTTTTCTACTAAAAATTCCTAGTGTAATTTAAATTTTAGTTTTTTAACTTCTACGATACTAATTTTTCATGAAGAGTAGTTTCATCTATTTTTATATTTTGATATTCGTCATTTACTGGAAATTTTAATGAATAATTTAAAGGTTTAGAAATTTCTACAAGACCGTTTAATATTTCAAAATCAAAGATATGTCCACCCGCTTTTAAATCATTACTAATGTAGTGTAAATGAAATCCACTAACACCTAATCCTTGGGCATAATAAGGAGAGAAAAACCAACTATTGTACCTTGTGTATTTTTCATAATGAAAAATATTTTGATTCTCTAGTACTCTAGTAGAGGTGATATGGTTTTTCTTGTTTTTGGAGATCTAGTATTCATCTTCTGAAAGTTTCTGAAATTTTTATTGCATAGAAATAATTTTTGATTTAAGTAATCTTGAACTTTTTCTAATATGTTTTTAAACGTAAGATTATCAAATTTCTGGTATTCTTTTTCGAATGTAGTAATTGTAGCGAATGGTGTACTTTCTTTGATTGATTGAAGATATGAATTACCGAAATAATCTGTTTTATAGATTTTACTATCTAAAAATTACCATTTCACCATCAATGCCATCAAATGTACCAATTCCAAAATTGCCGTATTTCAGTAGTTCTTCTATAGTCATGCTTCCACTATAAGCGCCTTCTATAATTCCCTGCCATAGTTCCATATTGAAATATCATTTTTATCCTCCTAGTAATTAATAGAATTAAATTCTTCTTAAATTCCGTATTTTACAGAATCATAATATAAACCATTGTAATATCTAACTTTTCTAATTCTTGCTTCACAAAGAAGGCCTAGTTTTTCTGCAAGTTTCATCATTCTAGTGTTTCCACTCCAAGTAGTTAGACCAATATGTTCTATTTCAGGAAAATCTATTAAACATATCTTAATCCAGTTATATAAAGCGAGCATATCCTATACCTTTCGCCCAGACATCTTGACTATATATTACAATTCCAATTTCTAACCATCGAGTAGCTAAGCTTTCCCAATAATATGTTACAATGCCGATTGGTTTATCATTTAAAAATATACCTAAGACACGTTCACTTAAGAAATATTCATGATGATTTTTAGTAAGAATGTTTCTAAATTTATATATTTAAATTCATTAAAGTATGGTGCATTATATTTACTCCATTCAGGTTCTTCTGATGAGTAAATAACATCGTATAAATCTGTTAAATGTTTTTCTTCGATTTTAGTGTAAACTCATATACGCCTCCTTTTAATTATTATATCATATTTAATGTTTAAAACTTGTATTACAATCTAATTCAATAGAATATTAATTTTTATTATGATATAATGATTCTTGTATAAAAATTAGTGAGGTGAAATATGGAGAAATTTTAGTAAAAATAATATCGGATATTTTCCTTTTGGATAATGAACATAGGATTATTAATAATAGGAGTATTACTATCATTTGGGTTAATAATGGAAGCTAAAGAAATATACCATGAAGGTGAAATTTTTAGCTGATCGAGGTAATTATCAACACTTTGTTGAAGGAATATTAGTATTCTTTCTATATTTTGAGTTTGTGGCTCTTATTGTGAAATATTTTAAAAACAATTATCATTTCTCCACTTAGATATTTTTATTTATATTGGAATCACAGCGATTATTAGGTTAATTATAGTTCAACATGACGATCCTTACAGCGTATTAATATGGGCAGTTGCAATTTTATTGTTAGTTATAAGTTTAGCGATTGCTGAGAAATTTATAAAAAGATTAGAAAAGACTTCGAACCACTTTAGGTTCGAAGTCTTAGATTCATTTCACAGTATATTTACCTGTTTTATAATCGATAGTAACACCTTTTTGGAAGTTTGCTAAGAATACATTGTATTTAACACTCTTTACCATTATCTTCAACTGACATTGCTTCCATGATAACCCCTGAGCAACTAGGGTCATCACCTTTGAAAACAGGAGTTACACGATAACGTACATGTTTTTAGTTTTCTTAACATAATCAGCAACTTCATTTTTCAAAGGGAATCATATTAAGATTCATAAATCTTGTTCCTGTCATAAGGTTTTTATCATTATCATTTTCTCCAGCTAGTTGGAAAGCAATTAAATGGGATCTATCGAAAACATGAGTTCCTCTGTTACTTTGCCATCCACTAGGACGAACATGTGCAATTTCCTACGTTTATCAGTTGGCACTAAATCAACTTTACCGATGATACCATTTGCCTGTCCGACACGACCAAGTTTATCTAATTGACTATAGTTTTCAAATGAAGTTGTAGCTAAGTCTTCTTTAGAGAAGTATGGATTATTATTATTTAGTACTTTATACTTATTATCGTCAGTCGCTTCACTTTCTTTAGGAGCTGTAAGAGAGTTTATCACATCATCAGGAATTTTTGATACACTTGTAAATGTTGTAGCGGTATTTGATGTTTTACTTGATGATTTATTCGTGTAATAAGTAATAGCGAACGATGCTAAAAATTATTATTGCAATTGAAATAATTGAAAATAGTGACAATTGTTGTCTTTGTCATAAGGCCTCCTTATTTTTAATAATTAAAACGACTAAGAGGAAGAGTAGAGCTCTTCCCCTATAAAAATTTATTTTTGAAGTAATTAATTCCTATTGCATCTTTTACTTCATCTAAAGTAGCAGATGCAACTTTCTCAGCTTTTTTTCACTTCCAGCTTTTAAGAATTCTGTATACTTCAGCTTTATCTTTTGCGAATTCTTCACGACGCTCTCTTATAGGGCGTAAGTAGTCTTGCATTACATCATTTAAACGACGTTTTAGTTTCATGTCACCAAGTCCACCACGTGAGTAGTGTTCTTTAAGTTCAGCAACTTCATCAGTGCGAGTATCGAAAATGTCTAAGTATTTAAATACTACATTTCTTCAACCTGACCTGGATCTTCAATCTTAATATGATTTGGATCAGTATACATTTTCATGATTTTAGCCTTTAATAGTTTTCTTCGCTATCCCCTAAATATATACCATTGTTTAAACTTTTACTCATTTTTCCTTGTCCATCAATACCTACAAGACGAGCATGATTTTTTGGTGGTAGTACAATCTCAGGTAATACTAGAACTTCTTTATTGTATGTTCTATTGAAGTCACGAACGATTTCACGAGTTTGTTCAAGCATTGGTTTTCGATCTTCACCAACAGGAACGTGCGTTGCTTTAAAGGCAGTAATATCCGCAGCTGGCTTACAGGATAAGTAAAGAATCCTGCAGGAATACTTTCACCAAATTTTTATCATTAATTTCCTGTTTAACAGTAGGGTTGTGGTGTAATCTAGAAACTGATACTAAATTCATATAGTACATGTATAATTCTGCAAGTTGTGGAATTTGTGATTGGATAAAAATAGTAGTTTTTTGGGATCGATTCCAACTGCAAGGTAATCAAGTGCTACTTCTGTAATATTCTCGATAACTTTTCCTGGGTTATCGGCATTATCAGTAAGTGCTTGTCGATCGGCAATCATAATAAATACTTCAGTATCATCTTCATTTTGTAAAGCTATACTGATTTTTAAAAGAACCAACATAGTGCCCTAAGTGAAGCTTTACCAGTAGGTCTATCTCCAGTTAAAAATAATTTTTTGTCATAAAAAGGGTAACTCCTCTAAAAATAATTTTAATAATTCTTAATAATTATACCATAATCTGACTGAAGTTTGTTTTGAAATAATAAAAATATTAATTTGGATAAAAATTTAGTGTTTTACTCAGTAAAAAATGGTATAATAAAAGAAAAAGAAATAGTTAATTATTAAGGAGATTAATATGATATACATAGAATCAAAAAGTAATGACCCACGCTACAACACAGCATTAGAGCTATATGCTTTTAATGAACTTGCAGAAAAAGACGATGTGTTTATGTTATGGATAAACTCACCATGTATCGTTGTTGGTAAAAACCAAAACACAACAGAAGAAGTAAACCAAAAATTCTGTGATGATAAAGATATCAAAATCGTTCGTCGTAAGTGGTGGTGGTGCAGTTTACCACGATTTAAACAACTTAAACTACACAATCATTTCAAGTGGTAGAAGTGGTGAAGAATTTGACTTCAAATCATTCTCACAACCTGTGCTAGATGCATTAGACTCATTAGGAGTTAAAGCGGAATTTACAGGACGTAATGACCTTGAAATCGATGGGCAAAAATTCTGTGGTAATGCTCTACGTACGGCAACGGTCGTATTATGCACCATGGTTGCTTTAATGTTTGATGTTGATATCACGTTTTAGCAGATGCATTAAAAAGTATCTAAAGATAAAATTGAATCAAAAAGGTATTAAATCAGTACGTTCACGTGTAACAAACATTAAAGATCACCCTTCCAAACCAAGATATGACAGTTCAAGATTTCGTTGCAGCTCTTAAAAATATATGGAGTGAAAAATACGAAATGACAGATTTTGTTGCAACTGAAGAAGACGAAGTGCAATCTTAGCTATCCAAGAAGATAACTCTTGGGATTGGGTATATGGTAAAAACTCTGACTTCAACATTAAACGTAATAGAAGACTTAAAACTGGTAAGATTGAAGCTAATATCATGGTAGAACAAGGTGTTATTACTAATATCAAATTCTACGGAGACTTCTTCGAGTAATGGATGTTGAAGATATAGCTAAAATTAGTAGGTGTAAAATACCAAAAAGAAGATATTCAAAAAGTTTTTAGAACAAATTGATATTAACTCTTATTTTTAGGAGCAACATTAGAAGAAGTAGTAGATATTTTAGTGGACTAATAAACAATTTAGGAGTGAAGTAATATGATTATCGCAACGACAAACTATATTCCTGGAATGGAAGTAGTAGAATATAGAGGATTAGCTACAGGTGAAGTAGTAGCTGGGATTAATGTTATCAAAGATATAGGAGCAGGAATTCGAAACCTTTTCGGTGGAAGAGTTCAAGGGTATGAAGATGAAATTATTCAAGCAAGAGCTCAAGTTTTAAAAGAATTAGAAGCTCGATGCAAACTGAGATGAGTAAGCTAATGCCATTATCGAGAGTTAGAATTGACTTTGATCCTCTAGGGAGGAGACGGTAATAATATGCTTTTTAGTTACAGTTACAGGAACAGCTGTAGTAGTAAGATAAAAAGTAAATAATTTGTAAAAATAAAAATTAATAGCAATATTTATTGAGATATTGTATAATGATAAACAGTTATTAATTTTTAATAGAGGAAAAATATAATGAAAAAAAGTATTTAACTTTAAAAAGCTTTTCTCTATTTTTACTTTTTAGCAATGTGCTTTAGTAACATCTGCTGTATTCGTAGCAGGGGTGTAGTGATGATAAAGGAACAAGTTCTAGTTCATCATCAAAAGCAACTTATACAGTAAGTAAAGAAGAGAAAGATTATTTATCAAAAACGTTTTTCAGAATTATCTAAGACGAATAATGAAACTGTAGCCTATGTTTATGCTCCAGGTACACAGTTAGATAGAACCAGTAGTTCAAACTAATGACAACGAAACGTATTTAGATAAAAACTTTTTGAAAGGTGGACACGTTCCTTACCTTGGTACTGTATTCATGGATATGGATAACAAAAAGATTTCCATGATAGATTAACTTGGTTATTCGGACACGCTCGTGGAAGTAAAGTTGGAGATCACCGTATGTTCAACGATGTTAACTACTATGATAAACAAGAATACATGGATAAACACAAATTCGTAGTTATTGAAACTCCTGAGAGAAAATACTACTACGAAGCGACATTCTTAACAATCGTGCCAGAAACAACTTCATTCTACCGTTTAGATTTTTGAAAATGATGAAGATTTCTTAAACCAATTAACAAATGTTAAGAAAGATGCGGTAACTAAAAACGATAGCGTTCAGCTTTTGAAAGGAAATGATAAATACTTAGTATTATCTACTTGCCGTGAGGAAGACGAAACAATTGTTCTAACCTGTACCTACGTCAAATTCCAGATAACGAAATGAACGATTTCTTAGCTAAACATAAAGATGAATTAAAATATGTAGCTAGCAAGATAATAATAACGAAAAGCAATCTAATGATTAAATTCACCTAGATTGCTTTTTAGTTTATCTAAATAATATTTTGTTTTTGGCATAGTTCTAAATTCTCTTATTAAGAAGAATAATAAAACTGAAATTGCACAAAGGTCAGTTACTGAGTGGCATAGATTATTCCTTCGATACCAAAAGAAATGTGAAAAGAATAAATAACATTGGTATTAGCACTATAATTTGTAGTTAAGGCAATAGTAACTCCAATTTTTGGTTTTCCTATTGCAGGAAGAATGTAGAGCTTGGAAAATATGAACACCATTGATAAAATGTAAATAACAAGAAGAATCTCATATACTTAACTGCAAACTCAAAGTAAAGTTCATTACCATTACCAAATAGACTAATAATTTGTTTAGGAAAAATCTCAAAGATTAAGAAGAATGTAACTGAGATAATCATTGCATACTTCATGGTATATCTCATTGTAGTACGAACTCTTTCGTACTTTTTAGCTCCGTAATTATATCCAAAAAATTAGTTGAGCCCCTTGAATTAATCCAATAATAGCTATAAATATTATATAAATTTTAGCTACTGATTCCAGCTACAGCTATAGGAATATCATTCCCTGTACACAGAATTAGTACCGTGAATATTTAATAAATTGTTTGTTACTATTTGAGCTATCATATTAGAACCTTTGGAAAAACAAATGAAGGCATTCCAAGTCCTACTGACGACTTTTAATAAAGGTATCTTAGGTATGAAGTCTTGCTTAGTAAATTTAACACTTTTTGAATTTTGGAAAAATATAAAACAAGAATCAAAGCAGATAAGAATTGACTTATAACTGTAGCCCAAGCTCGATCCAGCAATTCCCTCAACCAAATCCGAAGATAAAAGATTGGATTAAGAATAGTATTAAGTATGCACCAAAAATAATAGCAAACATTGAATATTTTGGACTATTATCCGAACGAACAATAGGATTAGTACTAATAGAAATTAGTAAGAATGAATCCCTAAAGTAATTCCAGCGAATGTCATTGCATATTCTAAAATTTCGTCTGTAGATCCAAATGCATACATAAGAGGTTTAAGAATATATGAACTAAAAATTGTGATAATAATACCAATTATAAATAATGAAGATACTGCAGTACCAACTACAGATTTTTGCTTTTTCAGAGTTTCCACGACCTAACTCAAGATTAAAGTTAGAGGCAGACCAATTCCTATCATTAAACCTATAGTTAGGCAAATAGTTGTAAGAGGAAAGGCGACATTTGTTGCAGAGATTACCTAAGTAGCCAACCCCTTGACCGATAAAAATTTGGTCAATTACACTATACATCGCATTAATAATATTCGCTGTAATAGCTGGCCAAGCAAATGATATAAGTAATTTTTATAGGTTTTTGTACCCTAGCGGATTTTTCTATATAATTTTGTATTTTTCCATATGATCTCCTCCTTAAGTTATTTTTATTCAATAGTGTGAAGAAAGTAGAAATTTCTTCTTCAGTTAAGTTTTTAAGAACGTCTTTTTTCAGCTGTGTTTAGTGAGATTAGAGGTAAGTTGATAAAACCTCTTTACCTATTTCAGTTAAATATGGTGTGTAAGAACGTCTATCTTTTATTCCACGTTTTCTAATAACAAAAATTTTGTTTTTCAAGAGCATCTATATTACGTCCAACAATATTTCTATCTTTTCTATGTATTTCAGCAAGTTGAGCTTGGGTAACACTTCATTTTCCGAAACATAAATAAGAGTAATGAAATGCCCATGTGTAATACCTATCTCAGCTAGAGGTTGTTTAGTATAACTTCTCATGTTCTCTAATAGCGTTATAATCTTATAACCTAACGCATCTTTTAACATAATTTCACCACCTAAAAATAATATAGCCAATATATTATATACCTAGTATACTACTTTGTCAACACACACACTAAAAAATAATATGTTTCATAGTTTCTTTTCAGTGTTTTTCTTACTGTTTATGAAAATTTGACTCTGTTTGTATTGAGTAGAAATTTAGCATTAATTAATGTTCTAACCCACTCAATTAATTTTTCTATCTTCTTTGTCATAATAAGTCACAGCAGTTTTTATTATTAATTCTAAAGCAACGATAATATCTTCTTTTTCATATAAGGCATATTAGGCTTGTTTAAAAACCTGTTCTTCAATATACGGATATGAATAAATCCAGCTTTAATATTTGGATATTTTGTTGAAGTTAGGTATAAAAGATTCATACATAATATGATTGCAAACAAAAGTACCAGCAGTATTAGAAATAGCAGAAGGGATATTATTTTTATTCAATTCATCAACAATAGCCTTTATTGGTAGTGTAGAAAAAAATATGCATTTTCACCATCTTTTCTTATGGTTTCATCAATAGGGCTATTTCCAATGTTATCTGGGATTCTAGCATCATCAATGTTTATCGCGATACGTTCAGGTGTAATTTTACTTCTTCCGCCAGCTTGACCAACACAAATAACGATGTTAGGAGAAAAAATGAGTCTATATTTTCTTCTAAAACACGTGAGCTGTCTTTGAAGACTAGTAGGTAGGATAATATTTCTATATTATCTATTACATTTGGTAAGCTATTAACACATAAACTTGAAGGATTTTATACTTTTACCACCAAATTTATCAAAACCAGTTATTAATACTCTCATAAGGCACCTCGTAATTTTATAAAAAAATATGTTGTAATAATGGGAGTGACTCAAAAATCGTGATTTCGTAGAAATCGATTTTGTCGAGTCACCCTCGCAAAGTTTATTAGATATCTAAAAAGCTTTTTATAAAGCGAATTTAGATATCAATAAACCACTGCGTCTATGAGTTTTCATCTGAACTTTGTTACATTTTGAGGACTTTTGGGTCCCCATTACTAATATTACAACTAAATAAATTTTTAAATTATAATAATTATAAAACAGTTTAGATAATTTGAAAATAGTATTTTTGTAATTTTAGGAGATAAATTCTAATTAGTCGTAAAAATAAGAGATAAAAATCATAAATTTACTAGTTTTTAATTTTCAGATTTTTAATAATTAAATTTACATTATTCTGAAAAATGATATAATCTATTTATTATCTAAGATGTATTTTGTAAAAAGATAAGTTTTTACTCTATTGTTAGCTAATAAAATAAGGCTACGTGAAGTAATGTGTAATAAATGGATAGGAGAAGTTTATGAATCGTACAAAAATACTATGATAATAAGTTGTATACTGTTCAACTTATTACTATAATTTCTATATTACTAAGAACTATAGTAAATTTAACATCAATTTTTATTATTCAAGTTATCTTGGATAGTTTGATATCTAAAGATTTTGAGAGAGTTTATCATTTTGTTAAATACTTGATAGTAGTATTAGTATTTTTATTTTTATTGTTATTTCTTTCTCAATATTTTTTTAAGAAAAACTTTTTCTTGGAAATTTTTCTGTTTTAGAGTATTTTTATGATAAATTTTTAAAAAGTGAATATAATGATTTTAAAGAAGCAAAAAGTGGTGAAAATATTATCTAAGTTAACGTCAGATAGTATTAAGATATCAGATTGGTATTCTCAAGGTAAAGTTATTTTAGTAACGCAGTCTTTTATTTTGTTTTCTATATTGATATTTATGTGTAGGTATAATGTTATGATAACACTTATATTATTCTCTGTAATATTGGTATGCTTTTTTATTATAAAACAAAAGTAAGTAAGAAGCTTTCGAATTGTATGAAAAAGTGAACAGAAATTATTAGGTGAAACTAATCAATATATACTCTCAGTCAATATTAGGTTATTTTTGATTTAAAAGCAATTAAATAAAGAACAGTACTTTTATAGATTATCTTAAAGAGAACATTATAAATAAAAAGAATAAAGGTCAATACTGCCTTAGCTAAGTATTTTTCGTTATATGTAGGTATATCTGCTACTGTTGCATTTATACTACCTATTGTTTCTCTATTACTTTCAGTGTATTTTATAATATATAAAGATTTTTCCGTAGGTTCGGCTATTGCAATATTTTCTACAGTTAGAATGTTAGATGAACCTATAAATTCTATATCAGATAAAATAACTGTTAAGGCAGACTGCTCATAAGATAGAAAGTGAGTTGTCTAAGACTTTCAATAATAAAAAGCAATGAAGAGAAAGAAGTATTAAAAAAATAAAGTAAATTTAACAGTGTAAATGTGAATATAGCTAGTTTTTATTTTAAAGACAATCTGATTTTTATCTGATTTTAGATTAAACATAAATAAGGGTGATTTTTCTAGTTCTAAAAAGGAAGAAGTGGAGTAGGAAAGACGACAGTATCTAATCTTATATTAAGAAACTTGCAAGAAGGTGCATATAAGTTAGATGGTGAAGTCTTAATCAATGAAAAAAGATATATATAAGAATAATATTCAAGTTTTAGGAGAATTTTTTTGAAAGTAAGTCAAGAACCATACATATATGAAGCTACAATAAGAGATAATATTCTCTTAGGTGATTCATACAGAGGACAGACTTGATGAAATAGTTAGATTATTACACCTGCAAGAATTGATTGATAAATTAGGATATAATTATTTATTGAAAGAAAAACGGAAAAACTTAAGTGGTGGAGAAAAGCAAAGACTAGAGTTGGCTAGAATATTAATAAGAAGACCTAAGTTTTATTATTTTTGGATGAACCGACAAGTGCTATGAATACCAATTTGAGTGAATTAATAGTAGAAAACATTTTTTAATTACTTAAAAGAACACAATATTACAAGTTTGATAATAACTCATAGTAAGGGAATTTGATAAATTTTGCTACAAGATATTATAGAAATTAAATAAGAGTAAGAGCAACATTATAAATATTACCGCAGATAAGTAATACTTATACATGGAGTTAGATACTAGTGACTTAGGATTTTGATTTTATAAAAATTAATTTTCCTAAGTCTTTTCTTTTCTGTCATTTTATATAAGATATATTTTTGAAGGTGCTGAATCAAAAGTTTCAAATTTTTGGAAAGTTTATATGAGAATCTTAGATATAGTACTTTATTGATATCTAATTTCGCTTTATAAAAACTTTTTAGGTATGGAACAAACTATATTATTGTTACTCGATAAAATCAATTTCTCAAAAATAAAGATTTTTGAGGATCTCTTTATAAGATAAATTGTAATTCATTTTTAAAAAGTGATATTATAAAAAAATATAAGGGGTGAGGATTATGTCTAGAGAAGAAAAATTAAGAACTATTATTAGTACGATAGATAATTCAGAGTACAGTGCTACTAAGAAAAACTACTAATAATAAAATGTATGATGAGACATATAAAGAAGCTAACGATACTTGGCTAGCTGAAGCATATTCTAAGAAAAATATGCTGATTATAAAACCATTTCAATTCGTTGATGGAGAGGGAGTAAGATGTTCAATATATCTAAGTGGTTGTTTGTTCGCTTGTAAAGAGTGTTTTAATGAAAGTATTCAAAACTTTAATGCAGGACAATTATACACGAAAGAAATAGAAGATCAAATAATCCAGGATTTAAGTAATTCTTATGTACAAGGACTAACGATTTTGGGTGGAGAGCCGTTTCTTAATACTCAGGTAGCTAAATCTTTAGCGAAAAGAGTAAGAGATGAGTTCGGTTCAACAAAAGATATCTGGGTCTATAGTGGTTATACATATGAACAGCTCCTAAATGGTAGTGAGGATAAAAAGGAATTATTAAGCTTGTGTGATGTCTTGGTAGATGGGCCCATTTATTAGTTTTTAAAAGATTTAAGCCTTAGATTTAGAGGAAGTAGTAATCAAAGAATTATAGATATAAAACATTCTAGTAAAGATAATGTAGTTCTGTATATGGATTAAGTTCGAATATAATGAAAATTACTTTTAACTAGTAGGTATTTCATGATATAATAGGTAGGTTAACAATTAGGGATAGATGATATCTCTAATTGTTTTTGTTAATTAATTTATAGAGAGAGATTAAAAAGTTGAAAAAAATATTATAGAGATTTTTAGAAATGATATAAAAGAAGTATTTAGAAAAACTAATACGTGGATAATTATAGTAGGATTAATATTTTTACCATCAATGTATGCATGGCCGAATATACTATCGTCATGGGATCCGTATGGACATACTAACAATATAAAAGTTGCTGTAACTTCAGAAGATGATGGTGCTACTGTTGATGGAAAAGAGTTAAACTTAGGTAAAAGTTTAGTTGAAGGATTGAAAAACAATAAAAATCTTGACTGGCAGTTTGTCTCTAATAAACAACAAGCTGAAGATGGAGTAAGAATAGGGGACTATTATGCGAGTATTGTTGTACCGAAAAATTTTAGTCAAGATATGACATCTGTTAGTAGAACAGAACCTAAGAGAGCCACTATAGAGTATACGGTTAATGAAAAATTAATGCGATTAGTCCAAAAAAATAACAAACAGTGGTGCTTCTGCAATAGCTAATAATATTAGTAAAAACTTTGTAGAAACAGCTAATGGTATAATTTTTGAAAGACTGCATGAAGTGGGGATAAAAATTTGAAGAAAATCTTCCATCAATTGAAAAAGCAAAAGAGGAAATCTTTAAATTAAATGATAATTTTTCTACATATGAAAGTACTTTAAGTGAATTAATTGGAAAAAGTGGAATATGGGTATAATATTTTAAATAATGTTCAAAATACACTTCCAGAAATAGATAGAGTAGCTACAAATAGTATTATGATTGCTGATAAGGCTGGAATCACTATTAATAATATACAGGGATTCAATGAAAGATTATTACCGATTATTAATAATCATCTTAATGTTGTAGAGGAAGTATCTAAAAGAAGCTAATGTTATAGCAAAAGAGTTACAACAGAAACCAGATAAAAACAGAAGAAATAAGAAAGGCGAGGACAGAAAGCTTTTAGATAATAGACTACAAGCTAGTACTAGAAAGATTACAACTCGTAAAGAATATTTTTGAGTATTTTAATAAATTATCAAGTGAGAGATTATTTAATAATCAACTTGAAAGAGTAACAACTTTATCGAATGATATTACAACGATAAAGGAAGTAAATAATAATATCTACAATAAGATGGATCATTATGATGAAATAGCAGATACTGTAAAAGAGGAATTCGTAAATAAATCTGCTAGAGTTAATGAAGTTTCTTCAAATATGAATTCAAAAATTAAATGTAGAAGTTGCACCTTTGATCTCAAGTTCTTAGTAAGGCAGAGGTTAATATTGATAAAGGTGAGTGGCATAATTGCTGGGGCACAAGGAGAACTACCTGCAGTAGAAAGAAAAATTATCAGAAACTGAGGGTGAAAATTAGTAATGCTTATGGAAAAACTATTATCATTACAGGCCCAAATGCCATCTGCAAAGAGTAAGATTCAAAAGCTAACAGATGAAATTAAAAAGCTGACAGTGGGATAGATAAAAATCAACTATTTAATTTATTGAAGGTTGACTATAAACAACAGGGCAGAGTTTTTCGCAAATCCTGTTAAACTTCAAGAAAAATAAACTTTATCATATAGAAAAATTATGGTTCAGCGATGACACCATTTTTATACAGTTCTTTTCTATTTGGGTTGGTTCATTACTAATGTCTTCGTTATTAACTACTAAAAGTAGAAGATGAAGAGAAAAATACAAAACCATATCAAAAATATTTTTGGTAGAGGGGCTACTATTTGTAATTATATCGTTATTCCAAACATTAATAATTACACTAGGGCGATATGTATGTGCTAGGAACACAGGCAACCTCACCATATAGGGTTTTGTATTATATGCATTATTAATTTCACTACTATTTTCTTCAATTATCTATACTATAGTGTGTATTTTAGGAAATGTAGGGAAAGCTGTTTGTATAGTGCTGTTAGTATTACAATTAGGAAGTTCGGGGGAACATTCCCAATTCAAATGACTTCAGAATTCTTCCAAAGCGTTATATCCAAAAGTACCGTTCACTTATTCTATAGGTTTACTACGTGAAGCGGTAGGTGGGGTATATATTCCAGCGGTAGAACGTGATATTAAGATATTATTTATTTATCTAATTGTCGTTCTTGTAGGGAGGAGCAATTCTAGTTAGTTTAAAAGCACGTTCTGCTAAATTAAGTAGAGAAAGAGAGCGTTCTAAGTTATTCTTATAGAATATAATTTTTAAAAATAGATATATAATGCTAGTAGAGTGATTCAAAGGAATTGATTTAATACAGTCAACACTTTTGAGTCACTTCTTTTGTTTGTTTTCTCATACTAAATGAAAAACTTAGTATTTATGATATAATAAAAATGATAAAACCTTAAAAATATAGAGGATAAATTATGGTTAAAAACATTAGATAGAACCAAAGACATCTTCTTAGATACGATGCTTTTGGGAAATGAAATATTAACGAAAAATAAAAACAACTAATAAAAACAAAAATTACAGTAGTCTTAGCAGCATATAGAGGTGTTGATAGACTAGAAAGTATTGTAAAAGACATTTTTAATCAAAAGTTTTCAGAATTTGAAATAATAGTTGTTGATGATCTTTCTGGATCAGAGATTGAAGAAGCGGTAGTTGCATTAGATAATAATAAAATTAACTACATAAAAACAACTAGGTTCTAACTCTTCAGCAAAAACTGCGCATTAGATTTTTCTAAGGGGAATATGTAGTTTTTGTTGAAGAAAGCTCAAAAATTAAAAATCAAATTATTTGGAATTATTATTTAATGAAGTATCACAGAAAAATCTTGATATAGCAATATTAACAAGGAATGGTTATCCAAGTATATTAAATGAGACTATATCATCAGGGCAAGATTACTTATAGAAGAAATTAAGAGATTAAAAAGTGATTTGAATTATAATGTTACTTCTTGTATTTTTAAGAAAAAAATTCTTAGATGTTTATAATTTAAGATTCCAAGAAGATATGTTAGCTTTTAGAAAATTTATATTTTAAATTACGTGTCTTTTGATGTTGCAGGTAAAGTAAGTCAAGTAGCAAAAAGTAGGTTATAAAGATTTAGAAGAAAAATAAATCTGTAAGAAATAATGCAATGATTGAAGCTTTCAACAAGAAGAATAATGATTGCATTTAATAAAAATTGAAGAATTTAAACAAAATAAAAATATGAGGAGAGTTTAAATTTACTTTGTGGATATTTTACTTTTCGATGTACTTAGAATGTATGAAAAATATGTCCAGGAAATAGAGATTTTTAGAGCTAATAAAAATCAAGAAAAACTATTTTGATAGTGACACATTCATAAATAAAACGATGATAGCAATGTCTCCGATAATGTTTGCAAATCATCTTAACAGAAAGGATAGGAGATAATTATGAGGCGAATATTACATAATGTGTTTTCATATGCGTTTATAGCTTTGTTTACAGTAGCTTTTAACTTGGGCATATGTTGCACCTTTTGTATATGAAAGAATATTAAATCTGTTGGCACTTCTGTTAGGAGTTCCAGTCGTTTTCATACTGTTTATTTATGCGTAAAAAGTGTTAGCAACAGATGAAGTTGGATTAAAAATATAATCGAATTATTATACTAGTATATTTAGTATTTCAGGCGATTATTTTATCTATGGATACATTAAACTTTTCAGATGGTGCAGAGATAGAAAATGAAGCACATTACATGCTAAACTACGGAAAAATTCTCTGGTGAAAGATATTTTTAGTTTATCCGAATAATATTACACCGACAATTATTCTATACTGGATATATCGTATAGTCGCATTTCTACATTATATCAGAAGTGTGGACATTACATATATTCTGTTTCTTGGTAACAACGGCGACAATATTTTTAACATATAAGACAGCTGGGAAATTACTTACAAAGCAAAAAGCAAACGATAATTTTTAGGATTAATGATATTATACATTCCTTTCCAAATGTATAGTTTATTCTATTATTCAGATACTCTAATGGTAATTATGGTTTGCTTTAATAATATATGTCCTATATACCATCAGATGGAAGCTTTATCTTTAGAACAAAGCATATTGTAGCAGTAGCTATTTTTAGTTGCATTTGCATGGAACTTAAGATCTAATATAATTATTATCTTACCAGCGTTAATAGTGTACTTACTATTTTTAAATGGTATAAAAATTTAATTCTATTATTAGTGACCTTTGGAATTGCATTTGTCTTGTTTGGAAAAAGGATTCGATATGCTATGGGCGCACTATGGATTTTGGAAAGATGATGGATATAAGTTTCCAATGTTGCACTGGGTAATGATGGGTATGAGTATTCAAGGTGGTAGTTATAACTGGCAGGATTTCCAATTTACATATCTTAGTCAAAACAAGATGGCAGATGACCTGGGCTTATTCTTTTAATAGATTAACTCATAGACCAATCTTCCTTAATTTACTTATGGTAGTTCTTAAAGTAAGAGGTAATTGGAGTGATGGTACCATTAATTATACGAATGGTACACGTGCACTAAGAGATGGAGATGGTTTCTTGTGGCAACTTTTTCTATGGAAGTAATAATAGTTTCTTCATATATCTTTCTCAAAATGATGTATGTCGTGATTATCTTTGGTATGGTATATTACATCTATAAACGTAGAAAAAGAATACATTACTTCATGCTTCTTATTCCAAATTATTATCTTCGGGGTGTTTATGTTCCATTTAATCTGGGAAGCTAAACCAAGATATGTTTATGCATGGATGCCGATAATTTTTATTCTAGGAGCGAAAGGTATAATACTATTTGCTGAAAGATATGAGACGACTATATTTGATAAGTACAAGAAAAAAACTTTATATTGCTTTTGGAGTAGTATTTGCTCTTCAAGTAGGAAGTGATAGTTTCTTAAGACCATCTTATTCGATGAACCTAGACTATGATTCACGTGTAATAAATGGTATTAGTATTTATGCAACGGATAATTATTTAAGAGATGGAATAGTTAGGGTTAATAAAGATACAGAAGTAGAACAGACATTTAAAGCTAATCGTAGTTTCAATTATGTTCGAGGGATATATTTCTTCATATGATGAGAAAAAATAATTCGAAGTATAAAGTAGAGATAATAGATAAAAAGATAATAAAGTTGTAAGAGAACATGAATTTATTTATCGTGAATTGTATTGGGAAGTACCACTACAAAACATATACTCTTCGTTGGTATTTCGATCGATCTTCCGGCAGGGAGACTACAGTGTGAAATTCTCACAAGTAGAAAGTGATAACAATGGAAGCATAGTTATTTCTAGTGTACCAAAATGAAATGATTGATATGTATGAAGCTGGTAAATTATATATTAACGGTGCTGACCAAAAATAAAAAGATTTATCATTACAAATAGGACATAGATACCAAAAAACTTTGGTGGTATTAATGAAATAGAAAAATAATATCTTTTAATTAGGTAAGAGGCTCATCTTTGGATGAGCCTTTATATAATGATTAAAAGTGAGTGACAAAAAAATTGTAATTTTGAAGAAAGTGATTTTGTTGAGATTCCTGCAAAGTTTATTAGATATGTAAAAGTTTTATTATAAGGTGGATTTAGATATCAATAAACTATCATGTGTATAAGTTTATCTTTAAAAATTTAGGGATGTAAGATACTCCCATGGCAGTTAGTTTTATATTTAATAGTATGTGTTATTATTTTATAATTTTATTTATTTATCAAAAATGAAGTTATGACGTAAATATAACAATATTGTGGACTTTGAATATAGTCAGAACTTGTTATAAATTCTTGACAAATAAATATTAAAAACTCTAAAAATAGAATGTGAAGGAAATAAGCTATTTAACTGTAAAAAAGAATATATACTAGTTAATAAAAAGGATTATATATTTTTGTTGTTAGTATTTTTTTATTGATTTTTAAGTTTTTAGTAGAAGTTATTTTTAGTCAATAGGGAAAAACAATATGAAGGTAATGACTTTTAAGGTTAGATATTTTTAAAATAAGGATACTTAACGGGTTTTATCATAATTTAGAAATAATAAGATTTATAATGTGAAATATTTTATGAAATTTATAAGCTTATTTTAGAAAATTTTACTTTAATGTTTTAGTAAAAATTTTGTTTATACATTTTAAATTTTTATACCTTTTAGGTGATTTATATAATAATTAGATTTATAGATTTGATTTTTTTATGTTTATCTGTCAATCTAGTATAGAAATTTATAATAGTAAGGAGTACCCATGGTAAGTAAAGATAAAAATAAAGGTGTTGAAATATTCAATAAAAAAATTCAGTGTTGGAACATTTTCAGTGATGGTAGGAGCTTTCATATTTTTTTAGCAACTCCAGCTTTTAGCAAGCGAAACTAACTCTGAAAAATATACATAAAGAAAATAGCACTATTATAGAAAAGGAAAAACCTAAAGAAACTTATAAAAATGAAGTAAATATAGCAAATGAAACAAGTAATGTGGAAAAATGTTTCAAATAATGCTAAAGAAAATTATTCTGTAGAAAAAGAAAAAGTAACCCAATAGAAGAAAAATCCCTGAAGATACAACTATTTTTAGGGAAGCGGAGAAAAAGTTTACTCAACAGAAAAAGAATGGTGACTCAATAGAGGAAAAGAGTTCTGTAGAAAAACTGTTGCTGAAAAAAACAAAAATCTCGTAGGAAAAAGATCTATAAATTCAGAAATAGAATCTGCAAAGCGATTTGCAACAAATGAAGATTTTGAGAAAATTTCAAAAAGGTTTAATAACGACAGAAGATGGAAAAATTGATAATTTGCTTTTTGGAAAAAAACTCCATTAAAAGCAAAAATGAAGATAGTGATGGGGATGATGCACAAAAATGGTAGTGAAATCTATATTTATGAGAAAGATGGAAAAACTTATTATGGATATTATGGGCATCCATTTTTAAAGGATACAGATGGTGATGGTATACCGGATAACGACCATAGTGATTTGAATAAACCAGCTGATGATGACAATTTTAAGTGGTATGTGACCGATCGCGATATGGTTATGTTTATGAAGCTAGCATATCGTGATGACGAGTATATTAAGAAAGTTTTAAATAGAGATTATAAGTGGACTAATGCTGATAACATTGTTAAAGATGATTCAAGAGCTAAAAATGAATATGAACTTATGCACAATGAACTATCTTCATATTGGGAAGTTGACAAAACCTATCATTATGATAGTGGGACTTGATGCAGTAATATTTAAGACAAAAAGTACATTTCCGTTCTTACTAGATGGCTTGAGTTCATGTTCTTGCAATAAGAGGAACTCATGGTAGTAAGGATGTACAAAATGATGCTGTTATTGGATTAGGGACAAGATCCAAGGCAAGGTTGGGAAATAGAAGAAATAATAAAAAGATATTGGTAAGAGAGAAGATATAAAAACTTCTATATAACTGGACACTCATTGGGTGGTTATCTAACTCAACGTGCGTAGTTAAATTACATAGATTAGCTAATGAGGAAAATGGAAACTATATAGATTCTATAGCTGAAAAAATATAAAAAAATTTCTATAATAATATTTTTAAAAAGCTACAACTTTTAATGCACCAAAAATTAATGCATCTATTTTAAATAGAAACTTATATAATAAAAAGTATCTTAAGTAAGAAATTGGCTAAACAAGGGAAAAATTAAACATTATGGGATGAGCAAAAGATAGGGGTTATAGGATTATTATATAATGATAAAGATGTATTGACTTATATAGATGGGGAAGTCATAGTTCTAATTCTTACTTTTCAGCATTGTTAAATGATGATGATAATTTTAATATAGGTGAAAAGAACTGGAGTTAGTGGTAAGGGAAAACAAAATCCAGTATTGAAAGATTTAAAGATAGCAGAACCAACGGATGAAGAAGTAAGGAAAAATAGTAAATGAGAATATAAAAAAATTTCATTGAAAGATCGAAAATCCAGTAGAAATATTAGCGTTAAATAAAAATATCAAGAGAAGAAGTCTTGAAAAATTAAATTTAGATAATTTACCTAATACAGCAACATTGAATATAAATGTTCCTGATGAAGTTCAATCGACAGCAGGAAATCATGTTTTACCAGTAACAATAAGTTATTTAGGAAAAACAGTAGATCCAAATATAAATGTGGTAGTAAAAGTATTACCGAATTTCGAAGAGTTGAAAGCTATTAAACAAAAAGCATCTGATGAGAAAGAGAAGAGTAGACACAGAGCATAAAAACTGCGGAAACAAAAATTATTATGATGCAAAAAAAGTAGAATTAGACACTAAACTACAAAAAGTTGAAGAATTGTTAAATAATAGCAGTGCTAAAACAATCGGAGATAAAAAGATTTAACTAAAGAATTAGAAACATTGTTAGAAGAATATAAAACGTCTGTTAGTGGTTTAAAATTAGATAAAACTTTTATTAACAGATGAGATAGCAAAAGCTACGAATAAATTGGAAATGTTTAAAAATACAGATACTTCATTAAAAACCGGTAGAAGTAGCAACTGAATTTAATAGTCAAAAAGATAAATTGCTGAATAACTATAATAATCTTTTAAAAAGAAGTTAAGGATAATTTAGATAAAATAGAAACTTACGATAAATTAGTGGAAGAAAAATAGATTGGCTAATTTGGAAAAATGAAATACAAGAAGCCTCATTTATTTTTAAATAAAACTCAAAAAGATTATTATGAACCAATTAAGAAATCTTATGAACTTTATGAAGGGGATAAACCTAACGAGGAATTATCTATTGAAAAAATAATCTACCTATAAAAAATATTATATGGGAAATTAAACCAAATACTTCAAGTTCTGGAAATAAAGAGGGAAGAGTAAAAGTAATATATAATGATGACAGTTTTGATTTAGTAGATGTAAACGTGAATGTTAAAGCTTTGTATGGAGAAATAATTACAACAACTAAAGAAGAAAAAGCTTCCATTAAAAGTAACTTACACTGGTGATGAAACAAAAGATTATGGTTATATCAGTGAATTTACTGGAAAAAGATGGTAAAGTTGTTACAACTATAAAATCAAGATTAAATAAAAAAAGACGAATATTGTAGAAGAAATGAGTAGAACTTCAGTAAGAACAGAAGCTACAAATACAGTTATTATAAAGGGGACTAAGTCTAAAAATAGAGGAGATTAAAAATCCCAAAAAGAAGTTATTTATGAAGAAGATGCTTCGTTAGATAAAGGTAAAAGAGTTTTTGTAAAAACAGAAGGAGAAGATGGTAAAAATATTACGACAACGACGTATGTTTTAAATAGTAAAACTGGAGAAATTACAGAAAAAGTAACTGTAGAGAAAAAGAGAAACAGATAAAATTATAGTAAGAGGAACAAAGCAAGTAGTTAGTGAGCCTGAAATTATAGAGGTTCCAACAAATCCGAAGGATAACTCTAATGAGGATAGTGTTTTAGTTCAACCAGGAACACCGGCTAAGCAAGAAACACCGACAGCACCTTCAGAGGAGAAACCGAAAGAAGATAAGCCATCAGTTCCAGAAAAACAAGAGAAACCAGTTCAATCAGAGGAAACAGGAAAAGAAGGAACACCGACAGCACCTGTAGAGGAGAAACCGAAAGAAGATAAGCCATCAGTTCCAGAAAAACAAGAGAAACCAGTTCAACCAGAGGGAACAGGAAAAGAAGGAACACCGACAGCACCTGTAGAGGAGAAACCGAAAGAAGATAAGCCATCAGTTCCAGAAGTACCAGAATACATAGATCCAGTAGGAACAAGTAGTATGGCTGGGAAGGAAACCTAATTACCCCGCCAACAGTAGAAGTACCAGAATACACGATCCAGTAGGAACAAGTAGTACGGATGGAGAAGGAAACCTAATTACACCGCCGACAGCAGAAGTACCAGAATACACAGATCCAGTAGGAACAAGTAGTACGGATGGAGAAGGAAACCCAATTACCCCAGCAACAGCAGAAGTACCAGAATACACAGATCCAGTAGGAACAAATAGTACGGATGGAAAAGGAAACCTAATTACCTCAGCAACAGCAGAGATTCCAGAATATACAGATCCAGTAGGAACAAATAGTACGGATGGAAAAGGAAACCTAATTACCCCAGCAACAGCAGAGGTACCAGAATACACAGATCCAGTAGGAACAAGTAGTATAGCCGGGGAAGGAAACCTAATTACCCCGCCAACAGTAGAAGTACCAGAATACATGATCCAGTAGGAACAAGTAGTACGGATGGAGAAGGAAACCTAATTACACTGCCGATAGCAGAAGTACCAGAATACACAGATCCAGTAGGAACAAGTAGTATGGATGGAGAAGGAAACTTAATTACCCCACCAACAGTAGAAGTACCAGAATACACAGATCCAGTAGGAACAAGCAGTACGGATGGAGAAGGAAACTTAATTCCCCACCAACAGTAGAAGTACCAGAATACACAGATCCAGTAGGAACAAGTAGTATGGCCGGAGAAGGAAACCAATTCCCCCACCAACAGTAGAAGTACCAGAATACATAGTATCCAGTAGGAACAAGTAGTACGGATGGAGAAGGAAACTTAATTCCCCCACCAACAGCAGAAGTACCAGAATACACAGATCCAGTAGGAACAAGTAGTATGGATGGAGAAGGAAACCTAATTACCCCGCCAACAGTAGAAGTACCAGAATACACAGATCCAGTAGGAACAAGCAGTACGGATGGAGAAGGGAACCTAATTACCCCATCAACAGCAGAAGTACCAGAATATACATGTATCCAGTAGGAACAAGCAGTACGGGTGGAGAAGGAAACCTAATTACCCCGCCAACAGCAGAAGTACCAGAATACACAGATCCAGTAGGAACAAGTAGTACGGATGGAGAAGGGAACCTAATTACCCCGCCAACTGTAGAGATTCCAGAATTCAACGGAGGAATAGCGGCAACAGATTCACCAATAAACAAAGGAGCCAAATATAGTGAAGTATTATCTACAAAAGTAACAAAACGCTTAGCTAATACAGGAGAAACTAATACTAATACAGAATTAGCAGGATTAGGAATCCTAGGTGGCTTACTTGCAGCAGAAGATGTCGTAAAAATGATAAAAAAACTAATTTAAAGTTTATAATAAATCTTTAAGTATAGTAGAAAGGGGCTGACCCAAAAGTCTTAAATTTTAACAAGGTTTATATGGGGAATTCATAGACGCAGTGGTTTATTGATATCTAAATTCACTTTATAAAAGCTTTTTAGATATCTAATAAACTGTGCGGGAGTGACTCGACAAAAATCGATTTCTTTGAAATCACGATTTTTGAGTCACTCCCTTTTTTTGATTAAAAGGCTTTAGCTAGTTGAGGGGCGAAGTCTCCGAAACAAAAACCACCCCTACTTCTCAGTATAAAATAAATTTCATTTAAATTTTTAACTAATTTTCGTATTTTTGTGTCTATTTACTTGACTATAGTTCATTTGCACATTTTTATTTTGTCAAAACTGCACATTCTTATTTTATTATTTTTCAAAATAAATAAGATATAGCGCGAGCTGACCTAAAAGTCTTAAATTTTAACAAGGTTTATATGAGAATTCATAGACTCAGTCGTTTATTGATATTTAAGTTTGCTTTTTCAAAAACTTTTTAGATATCAATAAACTTTATGGGAGTGAATTAAAAATTTTGTTTCTTAGAAATCATGATTTTTGAGTCACTCCTTTCTTAATATCTCCATTTAACATTATTAGTAATAATTTACTTATAATTTATAAGGGATATATGATATAGATATGAAAATGATAAAAATAAGAATGTACAGTTTTGACAAAAATAAAAATGTACAAATAGGTTATAATAGTGCATATAAAAAGAAAGAGAGAACTATATGTACTTGAACCTAAAAAAATAAACAAAAAAATATAAAAATAACTCAATTATCAGATTTAGAAAAATCTAAGAATACAAATGGAGGTGTTTAACTTGAAACCTAACTTTTAGTGAATTAGCTAGAGTTTTAAAGAAAGATAGACGTACAATAAAAAGACATTATTACCAAGGAAAAAAACAAAACAAATAAGAAATAAAACCATCAAAAAAATTGATGAATACACTGATCTATTAGATAAATTATTAGGAGAAGAATCTATACAAATATTCAAATCAAAAAGAATACTTTGGCAATATTTGGTAGACCAAAACAGAATTAAATATCAGCTATTCCGCATTTAGAGCCTATTTATTAAAGAATTCAAAAATACAATGATTACTTTAAAAACAAATCACATAAGAATTCTAAAGCTATACTTAGAGTAGAAACCATGCCCGGAGAACAAGCTCAAATAGATTGGAAAGAAGATGTGAAATACACAACTAAATATGGAGAAAAAAATTGTCTTTAAATGTATTTTTGTATGGTTTTTATCATACTCAAGATATAAAAATATTTCATGTAACACTTTCAAGAAATCAAGATGTATTAATTTCATGTATAACTGAATGCTTAGAACATATTGAAGGAGTTCCAAAAAGTAATTGTATGTGATAATATGAAAACTACAATGGATAAAGCGCGAACTGTTAAGACATCTGGAGTAATTAATATAAAGTTTCAAGAATATGCAAAAGAAATGGGATTTGAATTGAAAACCATGTGTAGCGTACAGACCACAAAACAAAAGGTAAAGTAGAAAAATATAGTAAAATTACTAGATGAAATATACGCTTATAATGGTAAGTTAGATTATACAGAATTAGTAGAATTGGTGAATAAAATAATGATGAGATGGAATCTACAAGTACATCAAACAACAAGAGAGGTTCCAATAATAAGTTTACAAAAAGAAAAAGATTCCTTTACTACCATTACCACATGAGAAAAATAAGGAATCGATATAAAATAACAACCCTACAAGTAAAAGTAAATAAACAAGCAATGATTTCTATAAGTCCAATCAATATTCAGTACCAATTGAATATATAGGTAAGAAACTAAATCTACAAGTAGAAGATAATTATTTATACCTATATGATAACATGAAATTGGTGGTAAGTCATTTAATAAGTGAAAAAATTAAATTATAAAGAAGCTCATTATGAGCAATTTGTTAAACACACTTGGAATGATATAGATGAGAAAAAGATTAAAAGAACAAACTAAAAAGAAATCTAGCGATAATAGGAGAACGATTCAATGATAACAAATAGATCTAATTATACTAGATTAAAAAGAGAATTTAGAATATCTTAATTTAAAGCAATTCAACCACAGACTAGATGAGATAATAGAATTAACTCAAAAATAGAACAATGTCGGTAATAGATATTCTATTAAAACTAACAGATTATGAAGTAGATGTAAAAAACAAAATGTAAAAAGAATCTATGATTAAAGTAGCTAATTTTCCCTTATAATAGTATCATTAGATGATTTTGATTTTTCATTCAATTCTGATATAAATGAATTAGAAATAAGGAACTTAGCTAGTTTAAATTTTATAGAAAAACAATAAAAAAATTTAATATTTATAGGCAATAGTGGTGTTGGAAAGACTCATTTAGCAACAGCGATTGGAAGATTAGCAGACTAGTTCCAGGTATTCAACATATTTTATAAAAATGTCATGATTTAATAGCAACTTAAAAGTCAGCTCTAGCCGAAAAATAGGCTAGAACAGCGATTAAAACACTATTCAAAGTATAGATTACTGATAATAGATGAAATTGGTTATTTACCTTTAGAAAAAGGTGATGAGCGGTTATTATTCCAACTAATAGACCGACGTTATGAAAAGAAGAGCATAATAGCCACATCTAATATTCCTTTTTTTCTGAATGGGCTACATTATTTAGTGATGACAAAGTGGCTTCAGCTATACTTGACAGGCTACTTCATCATGCCCATGTAGTACCTATTATAGGTAATTCTTATCGACTAAAAAAATCATATTAGTTTTGAATAATTGTACATTTTTTTATTTTGTCACTTTTGTACATTTTTATATTGACATTTACATATAGATATTATAATATTATTTTTATAAATTAAACATAGTATCAGTTTGAAATCCTTGACATAAAAAGTATTTAAAAATTAGAATATAAGTAAGGGGATTTAAGCGGATTTATTAAGAATTATAACATAAAGGTTTTAGTGAGGAAGAATATATAAAATATATAAAAATTATACGTTATGTATAAGAATATTTTTGTTAATTTGAAATTCTTATGAATAGTTCATTTTTTATAGGGAAATAATATTAAGATAATAACTTTTAGATAATATAGTATTTTGTTCATAATATTTTGAGAATATTATTTATAATTTTTAGTAAACAAGGTTAGTAAGAATTATTGAGTTTATTTTTAAAATCTATAAAGTTGGTGTAAGATTTATAAAGGAAGAGAGGGATTCCCATGGGAAATAAAAACAATGTATTAAAAATATACGGTAAAAAATTTAGTGTTGGAACATTTTCAGTATTAGTAGGTGCTTTTATATTTTTAGCAGCACCTGCTTTTGGCAAGTGAGACGAATTCTAGCGAGAATATACATAAGGAAAACAACGTTATAATAGATAAGGAAATCATAACGAAAGCAGTGCTTTTTAAAAAATGTATCAAATGAAAAGAATATAGAAAAAAAGTATTTTGAAGATGTTAAGGTAAATGATTTAGCTGAAGAAGAAAAAGATTCGATAAGGAAAGATGTTTTGATAGAAGGGAATGAAGGACAAAAATTCAAAAAGTTCCTAATAATATGTCTGTTGTATCAGAAAGAGAATCTAAAAACAATTTGCTACAGATGAAGATCTTGTAAAAATTTCAAAAGGTTTAATAACAACAGAAGATTCGAGATTGATAATTTACTTTTTGGAAAAAGAACCGTTAAAGGCTAATGAGGATAGTGATGGGGATAATGTGAAAAAATAGTCGTGAGATCTATACTTACGAAAAAGGACGGAAAAATATATTATGGTTACTATGGACATCCATTTTTAAAGGATACAGATGGAGATGGAGTAATAGATCTGATCAGAGCGATTTGAGTAAACCCGGAGATGATGATAATTTCAAGTGGTATGTTACCGATCGAGATATGGCTTTATTTATGAAAATTATCGTATCGTGACGATAGCTATATTAAAAAGTTTTAGATAAGGATTACCAGTGGACAAAGGCTGATAACATTGTCAAAGGCTGACTCGAAACCCGAAAATAAATATGAACTTATGCATAATGAACTGTCTCAATATTGGGGAAGTCGACAAAACTTATCATTATGATAGTGGGCTTGATGCAGTATTATTTAAAAACTAAAAGTGCATTATCAATTGTTCCGGATGGATTGGTTCATGTTTTTAGCTATACGCGGAACTAAAGGTGGAAAAGATATAGGTAATGATGTAGTTCTTGCGTTTGGCCAAAAATCCACAACAAGGTAAAGAAATTGAAGAAATTATAAAAAGATATTGGATTAAGAGAAGATATAAAGAACTTTTTATATTACGGGACATTCATTAGGAGGATACCTAACTCAACGTGCAGTAGTGAAGTTACATAAATTAGCAAATGAAGAAAATGGGTATTTGATAGAACCTGTGCTAAGAAGTATAGAAATTTTTATCGTAATGTTTTCAAAAAGTTACAACGTTTAATGCTCCTAAAATTGTCGCATCTATTTTGAATAGAGATTTATATAACAAGAGTATTTTAAGCAAACAGTTAGCTAAAGAAGGAAAATAAAGCATTATGGAATGAGTGGGGATAATGTTGCAAGATTATTATATAATGATAAAGATGTTATGACCTATATAGAAAAAGGGAGAACATAGTTCTAATGCTTACTTCATCAATATTAAATGATGATGATAACTTTAATGTTGGAGAAAGAACTGGAGTTACTGGTAAAGGAAAAACAAAACTCAGTGTTGAAAACTCTGAAAATAGTAGAACCGACAACTGAACAAGTAAGAAAAAAATAGTAAATGAAAAATATGAAAATTTCATTAAAAGATAAAAATCCATTAGAAATATTAGCATTAAATAAAAATTTCTAGAGAAAAAGTTTTAGAAAAAAATTAAATTTAGATAATTTACCTAAAACTGCAATATTAAACATAAATATTCCTGAAGGGAATACAACCTACAGCAACGACGTATACTTTAAAATGTAGCAGTAAATTATTTAGGGAAAAACTATAAATACTAATGTAGGTGTATTGGTAAGAGTACTACCTAATTTTGAAGAATTGAAATCAATCAAACAAGAGGCTGTTCTAGAAAGTGAAAAGAAAAATAAATACAGATAATAAAACTTCAAAAATAAAAAGCTAATTATAGCGCTAAAGAAGAATTAAAAATAAAAATTACAAAAAGCAGAAGAATTATTGAAAAAATAGCAATGCTAAAACAAACTGATATAAGAACTTTAACTAAGGAACTAGAAACAGCGCTAGAAGACTATAAAACAGTAGTTAGCGATTTGAGATTAGATAAAACATTATTAACAGATGAGATAATGAAAAGCAAACAAAACTGGAAGTATTCAAAACACAAATACTGCATTAAGCTCCGTCTGAGGCGATGAATGAGTTTAGTATTCGAAAAGATAAATTATTAAATGACTATAATAGTCTATTAAAAAGTAAAAAGTGAGCTAGATACAATGAAACTTATGATAAATTAGTGAAAGAAAAAGATAAGTTAGCTAATTTAGAAAAAGATATCGCATCAGCCCCTATCTGTTTTAAATAAACAGCAAAAAGATTATTATGAACCAATTGTGAAAAATTTATGAAGTATATGAAGGTGATACACCTAATGCAGAGTTGGTTATTGAAAAGAATAATTTACCTATAAAAAGTATAATTTGGGAAGGAACCCCAGAAACTTCTAAATTCGGGACTAAAAAGCAACAGTAAGGGTAGTGTATAGAGATGGTAGTTTTGATTTAGTAAATGTGAACATAGATATTAAAGCACTATACGGAGAGGTAACAACAAAAACGGAAGTAAAAACAATCCCATTGAAGGTAATTTATAGAAGACAATACAAAGAATATAGGATATGTTAATACGATAGCGGGAACTGAAGGACGAGTTGTAACAACTATAAAATCAAGATTAAATAAGAAAACAAATATTTTAGAAGAGATAGGTAGAGAAACAGTAGATATTCTTGGAAGTGTCGGGAAAAGAAAGAGTAGCTAAAAATAGTAAAAATAGCACGTCAGGATGATATCAATAGTAACAAAAATAGATTGTTAGATGTGCAAACGATTTATTGTCAAATAAGGTAAAACTATGTTATAATTAAACTACAACATAGAAGGAGCAAATAATTATGGTAAATATTTATGATAAAGCAAATGAATTTGAAAGAGCATTAAGAGAGTCTGATGAGTATAAAGCATCATTAGCAGCATCTGAAGAATTATATGCAGATGAAGAAGCTAACGCTTTATATACAGAATTTGTATCAAAACAAAAGATTTGATGGAAGCAGCTCAAGCAGGAAATGAACCTACTGAAGAAGAATTATCAGTATTTGAAGAAATTCAACAAAAAGCTATTAGAAAAATGCTAAATTCTTAGAGTTTGTACAAACTCAACAAAAACTACAATTTTTAATTGAAGATTTAAATAAAATAATGTACAAACCTTTAGATGAACTTTTCGAAAAATACGGAAATAAATAATAGAATATAATAAATCCAGGTGTTAGAATGATTCTAATACCTGGATTTTCTATATACATTTAACTTTTATTTATCTTTGTTTTCTTCAACATAATCTATTAATTCTAAAGTAAGACTCATATCTAAAGAATGGTGTTATTAGGTAAATTCCTTTAAAGTGTTTTAAAAGCAATATCAAGTAACTTTTTACTTTCTTCTAAAGCAATTTTTGGACAAAGTTCTTTGTCATCTTTTACTTCTTCTAATTTAGCTAAGAATTCTTCTGATAACTTGATACCAGGCACCTCATTGTGTAAGAATACAGCGTTGTTATAGCTAGTAATTGGCATTATACCAACGAAGAACGGAGTATCTGGATAATCAGCAGCAAATTCTGCTAATTGCTCAATTTTTTCAGCTTCAAAGACAGGTTGTGTAATAAAGTAATCAGTACCTGCTTTAATCTCAACTAGACGTTTTGTTTTACTTAAGTCGCGAACATTTGGATTATAAGCAGCAGCTACTGTGAAGTTTGTAGTCTTTTTAAGAGAAGCTCCGTTATATCCAAGTCCTTCGTTAAGTTGTTTAATAAAAGGAATTAACTTAAGGCTAGTCATGTCATAGACACTAGTAGCTCCAGGGAAGTCACCAAGTTTACTTGGATCTCCAGTAAGAGCAAGGACATTATTAATTCCAAGAATATCAAATCCCATTAAGCGAGATTGTAGTCCGATAAGGTTGCGATCGCGACACGTTAAAATGTAGAAGTGTAGGGGTAGAAATGTGCTCTTTAAGTAACGTAGCAGCAGACTAAATTGTAAATTCGAGTGCTAGCTAAAGAATTATCTGCTAAAGTTATAGCTTCGATATTCTTTTTATCTATTGCTTTTGCACCTTCGATAAATTTATCTACATTTAAGTGTTTTGCGATCTAGTTCAGCTATTATTGTTACTTGTTTTTGACTTTATCAACAATTGTTGGTTTTATTATTTGCTACTCTTACAAGTTCTTCCTCAGCTGGGTAAAGGTGTGATAATTTTTCTTTAACAGGTTTAAGATCTTTAATTCCTTTTTAATAGCACGAATATGCTCAGGGAGTAGTTCCACAGCAACCACCGATTAATCTTACACCTTCTTCTACAAGTAACTTAGCACTTTGTTCGAAAGTAAGCTGAATTTTTCTAAAACGGTATTCATTACCATTAATAGTTTGTAGTTAACTGTAATAAGCTGGCATTAGGATAAGCTTTCGATAGGTAGCTTTTGTGCAAATAATGGAACTTGTTTTTAAACTTTTATCATATGATAAGGACCAAGATGACAGTTTAAACCAACGATATCAGCAACCCTAAGTTAACAAGGGTACTTAGAGCATCAGTTACTTTTTCCCCCATTTTGAGTTATACCTGCCTCTAATAATGAAATATTAGTAATAATAGGTAAGTCAGTTAATTTTCTAGCTTCAGTCAATACAGCACGAATTTCTTCTTGATCATAATAAGTTTCAAAAAGTAATGCATCAATTTTTATTTGTTGATAATAATACTTTTTACTTGATCAAGTGTTTCTGTTAACGATTGTTTCTAATGATAGTTCACATTCACGAAGACCTCGAATAGCTCCAATAGTACCGAAAAACAAAAGTATTTTCTCCAGCGCTTTACGAGCTATTTCAGCAGTACGAATATTAATTTCTTCAAACTTGTCTTCATAACCATAAGTTTTTAGCTGACATATTGCAGCATAAGTATTTGTTTGAATTATATCTGCTCCAGCTTCAATATAAGTCCTTATGAATTTTCTCTACAGAATCCGGATTAGAGATATTATTATATTCATGACAACTTTCCAATCCATTACTATAGAGAGCTGTACCCATAGCTCCATCAGCTACGAGTACATTTTGTTCTAATCTCTAGTAAGTTTCTCATATGAACCTCCTATTTAGCTGAAGTTCATTTTCTAATTTCTTTAGTTACCTCAACTAAAACTTCTAATGCTTCAATAGTTTTCTTTTCAGCACGAGTTTTTAATCCACAGTCAGGGGTTAATCCAGAATTGCTCAGTAGATAGTTTTTGAAGTGGACGTAAGATATTTGTACGTACTTCTTCTTTAGTAGGTACACGAGGAGAGTGGATGTCGTAAACTCCTAAACCAATACCTAATGGGTAGATTGCAGTTTCGAATGCAGAGATTAATTCTCCGTGGCTTCTACTAGTTTCGATAGAAATAACGTCAGCGTCTAATGCACGGATAGAATCGATAATTTCATCGAAGTTAGAATAACACATATGTGTGTGAATTTGTGTATCATCTTGAACTGATGAAGTAGCTAAACGGAATGAGAATACTGCTTCTTCAAGATATTTTTCTTTTTTGTTATCTCTTAGAGGTAATCCTTCACGGATAGCTGGTTCATCAACTTGGATAATTGTAATTCCAGCTTTTTCAAAAGTTCAATTTCATTTTTAAGTGCGATAGCGATTTGGTTGAAGATTTCTGCTTTAGAAATATCAGTTCTTTCGAATGACCAGTTTAGAATTGTAACTGGTCCAGTTAACATACCTTTAACAGGACGGTTAGTTAAGCTTTGAGCATAAGCAGTTTCTTTAACTGTAACAGCTTCAATATGTTTTACATCTCCGTAAATAATTGGTGGTTTAACCCCACGAGAACCGTATGATTGAACCCAACCAAATTTAGTAGATGCAAATCCAGCGAAACGTTGCCCGAAGAATTCAACCATGTCTGTACGTTCGAACTCACCGTGAACTAATACGTCAATATCAAGATCTTCTTGGATTTTAATCCAACGAGCGATTTCTTCTTCAATGAATTTTTCATATGCTTCATTAGATAATTCACCTTTTTTCCATAGAGCACGTTGTAGACGTACTTGTTTAGATTGAGGGAATGATCCGATTGTAGTAGTTGGTAATAATGGTAAGTTGTATTTTTTATTTTGAACTTCACGACGAACTTTGTAATCAGATGGACGAGTAGAACGAACATTTTCACTTGATTCTAATTCAAGGTTTCTGAAGTCAGCATTTTGTAGTTTGTTGAAATCTTCAACGTGTTTTTGGTATGCTGCATCTTCTTTACCATCTAATTTGCTAGCTAGTAAGTTAAGCTCTACTAATTTTTGATCAGCAAATGCTAAACCGTTTAATAATGTTTCTTCTAATTCAGTTTCGTTTTTAGTTGTTACTGGTACGTGTAGTAATGAACATGAAGGTTGAATTACTAATTCAGCAACATTAGCTTTAATTTCTTCTAATAATGCAGAACTATCTTCGAAATCATTGCTCCATACGTTACGCCCATCAACAACCCCAGCAAATACTTCTTTATCTTTGAATAAACCAGCTTTTACATTAGCTAAGTTTTCTTCTCTTCCGTGAACGAAGTCTAAACCGAAAGCTACTGGTAAATCAGCAAGTTTTTCAGCTTCTACTAAAGCTTCAAAGTAAGTTTGGAAGATGAATTTAGCATCTACTTCATTGTTGAAGTGGTTGTATACTTTGTGAGCTAATTCTACATAGTTTCTACCTTCATCAGTAACAAAGATTGGCTCATCTACTTGGATGTAAGAAGCACCAGCTTCAGCTAATTCTTTGAATACTTGAGTGTAAAGTGGAACTAATTTATCTACAGCTTTTTCAAATTCTCCTTCAGCTAGACCACTAGATAAAGCAACATATGTAATTGGTCCAGTGATTACTGGTTTAGCTTTATCTCCTACGATTTCTTTTGCTTCTTTATATAAGTCTAATAGACGAGTATTGTTTAATTTAGGGTTAACATTTTCCCATTCTGGTACGATGTAGTGGTAGTTAGTGTTAAACCATTTTTTAAGTGCAGATGCAACATTATCTTTGTTACCACGAGCGATATCGAAGAATAAGTCTACATCAACTTCTCTTCCTTCAAAACGTTGTGGAATAACGTTGAATTGAACTGATAAATCTAAAATGTGATCATAAAAGTGAAAATCACCAACTGGGATAAAATCTAATCCAGCATTTAATTGTTTCTCGATATAAAGACGACGAAGTTTTCCTGCTTCTTCAAATAACTCATTTTGACGAACTGTACGAGCCCAGTATCCCTCAATTAATTTTTTCCATTCTCTTTTTCCCCTAAACGTGGTATCCTAAACTTGAAATCTTTTGTCATTATTTTTTTCCTCCTGAGATTTTCTTTTGTGTATATTGAATTATAAAATAAAAACGCCCCTTAAACAATATCTAATATTGTCTAGGGACGTGCGTTTCATACGTGGTACCACCTATTTTTATGGAAAAATCTAAAATGATAAATTGTATTTTTAGTTTTCCACCTCATTAAAAATTTTAACGTTATTTTTCTGCGTAATTATCTAACTTTCGCTCGATAATTAAAAACTCAAAGACCATCTTCAAAAACTCATTAATCTCTTTTTCAGCTACCGAGACTCTCTGGTGTAAACTTTTTCTACTCATCTTTATCTATGTTATAATATATTAATTTGTAAAAATATTTTTATTCAGTCTTAACATACGACAAAAGGGTAGTAACACAAGGGACGAAATGACCGTGTTACCACCTAATTTTTATAATCTTAAAAATAAATTTTTAATCTTACCTCAATGATTATTAACGGTTATCAACCGGAACTAACTTATATATACTCATTAGTTCAGCTCTGCAGACCATTTACAATACACTCCAAATCCTTTTTCACCAACCAAAAAGGTCTCTAATAATTAAGAAATATTGCTCTTCACTTCTTCGCTTTTTAAAAACTGTTAAAGAAATATTAACATAAGATATTTTCTTTTGTCAACACTTTTTAGTAAAAAATTAAAAACTTTTTCGAAATTGTCAGAAATCTAATTTAAACCATATATATTAGTATATTTTTAAAAATAATTATTTATAATATCTATTTAAGAAATATTTAAACATTTACTAATAGTTAGTTAATATCTATAAGATATACTGTATTCATCAAACAAAAAGTTTTGGTAATAAAGTATTAATAAGAGGAGAAAAATACAAATGAAAAATAACTTTATAAAAATCAGAAAATTTTTACAAAAATGGGCAATAAGAAAAGTTAGTTGAGTAGTATCAGCACTATTGCAAGTGGTATTTTTGTAATTGTAGGGAGGTGGAGAAGCACACGCAAGTGATAAACAATTAGATAAAGCGCCAATAGTTGAAACTGTAAAAACGCAAGTAGATGAAAATGTAGTTACTAAACCAACAGAAAAACCTGAATCAGTAGAATCAACAACAGTAAAACCTAAAGAAGCTGATAAAACAGTCGAACAACCTGTAGTTGGAACAGATAAAGAAGCTAAACCTGAGGTAACAGAAAAATAATATTTTAAGTCTTGCTAAAGATACTGTAGATGCACCAAAAGTGGATGCACCAGATATGACTACACCAAAACAACTCCAGCTGAAGTTAAAAAGCAGTAATGGATAATACGAAAGATGAAGTTAACGTACCAGCTAAATACCTAGATAAAGCAAACTTCCCTGGGCCATTCACAGCCGGAGTAAACCAAGTAATTCCTTATCACTTATTCGCGGGTGACGGAATGTTAACTCGCTTAATCTTAAACTCATCAGATAAAGCCCCATGGTCAGATAACGGAACAGCTAAAAATCCAGCTCTTCCACCAGTGGAAAAATTTACACACGGATTATACTTCTATGAAGTAGATTTAGCAGGAACACAAGGAAAACAAGATAAAGAATTATTAGATTTATTAAAAAGCAAATGGAACACAAAGCTACAAAGCAACAATCAAAAGTATACGGTGAAAAAGACGGAAAAAGCAGATTTAACAAACTTAGTAGCTACAAAAAGATATAAATGTAAATCTAAATGGATTAACAACTGTTAACGAAGTTAAAAAGCTGTTATGGATAATACTAAAAGATATAATTGACGTACCAGCTAAATACTTAGACAAAGCAAACTTCCCTGGACCATTTCACAGCCGGAGTAAACCAAGTAATTCCTTACCACTTATTTGCAGGTGACGGAATGTTAACAAGATTAATCTTGAAAGCATCAGATAAAGCACCATGGTCAGATAACGGAACAGCTAAAAATCCAGCTCTTCCTCCAGTGAGAAATTAGGACATGGATTATACTTCTATGAAGTAGACTTAGCAGGAACACAAGGAAAACAAGATAAAGAATTATTAGACTTACTTAAAGCAAATGGAACACAAAAGCTACAAAGCAACAATCAAAGTATACGGTGAAAGACGGAAAAGCAGATTTAACAAAACTTAGTAGCGACAAAAGATATTGATGTAAATCTAAATGGATTAACAAGTGTACAAGAAGTTAAAAAAGCTGTTATGGACAATACAAAAGATACAGTAGATGTACCAGCTAAATACTTAGATAAAGCAAACTTCCCTGGACCATTCACAGCTGGAGTAAACCAAGTAATTCCTTACCACTTATTCGCAGGTGACGGAATGTTAACTCGCTTAATCTTAAAATCATCTGATAAAGCTCCATGGTCAGATAACGGAACAGCGAAAAATCCAGCACTTCCTCCAGTGAGAGAATTAGGACATGGATTATACTTTCGAAGTAGATTTAGCAGGGCACTACAAGGAAAACAAGATAAAGAATTATTAGATTTACTTAAAAGCAAATGGAACACAAAGCTACAAAGCAACAATCAAAGTATACGGTGAAAAAGACGGAAAAGCAGATTTAACAAACTTAGTAGCTACAAAAGATGTAAATGTAAATCTAAACGGTCTTACAAGTGTTAACGAAGTTAAAAAAGCTGTTATGGATAATACTAAAGATACAATTGACGTACCAGCTAAATACTTAGACAAAGCAAACTTCCTGGACCATTCACAGCGGGAGTAAACCAAGTAATTCCTCACCACTTATTTGCAGGTGACGGAATGTTAACAAGATTAATCTTGAAAGCATCAGATAAAGCACCATGGTCAGATAACGGAACAGCTAAAAATCCAGCTCTTCCTCCAGTAGAGAAATTAGGACATGGATTATACTTCTATGAAGTAGACTTAGCAGGAACACAAGGAAAACAAGATAAAGAATTATTAGACTTACTTAAAAGCAAAATGGAACACAAAGCTACAAAGCAACAATCAAAGTATACGGTGAAAAAGACGGAAAAAGCAGATTTAACAAACTTGGTAGCTACAAAAGATGTAAATGTAAATCTAAATGGATTAACAACTGTTAGCGAAGTTAAAAAAGCAGTAATGGATAATACTAAAGATGAAGTTAACGTACCAGCTAAATACTTAGACAAAGCAAACTTCCCTGGGCCATTTACAGCCGGAGTAAACCAAGTAATTCCTTACCACTTATTCGCAGGTGACGGAATGTTAACAAGACTAATCTTGAAAGCATCAGATAAAGCACCATGGTCAGATAACGGAACAGCCAAAAATCCAGCTCTTCCACCAGTGGAGAAATTAGGACATGGACTATACTTCTATGAAGTAGACCTAGCAGGAACACAAGGAAAACAAGATAAAGAATTATTAGATTTATTAAAAGCAAATGGAACACAAAGCTACAAAGCAACAATCAAAGTATACGGTGAAAAAGACGGAAAAGAGATCTAACAAATTTAGTAGCACTAAAAAGAGGTTACTGTAAATCTTCATAAAAGAAGCTATGGAAATGGAGAAAAACCAGGTGAAAATATGATGACAGATCATAAAAACACGATTTAATGGAATCAAATATGAATGAGAAACCTATGGATATGCAAAAATCAGATATTATGAATATGAAAGCACATATGCACAAAGATATGAAAGCGAAAAATATGAATGCTCATATGAACAATGACATGATGAAAAAGGAATGTTACCAAAAACAAGCGCAGCTCCAGAAGGAACAATGAATGCAACTAACTCAACAAAGTACTTCAACTACAGGAATAGTAGGATTAATCATCGCTAGTTTATTAGGTTTATTAGGACTTAGAAGAAAAATGAAATCGACTAAATAGAATGGGAGTGACTCAAAAATCGTGATTTCAGAGAAATCGATTTTTGTCGAGTCATCCCTCGCACTAGTTTATTAGATATCTAAAAAGCTTTTATAAAGCGAATTTAGATATCAATAAAACCACTGCGTCTACGAGTTCTTTAATATGAACTTTGTTAAATTTTTAGGACTTTTGGGGTAAGTCCCATGAATTAAACGAGTTTAAATCAGTGTGATTTGATAGTAGTCTCTTTTTATAAAAATTTTTGAATATCTAGAATTATGTGGGGAAATCTCAATTAAAATGATATTTTTAAAATAGTGAGAGATAGTACCTTGCAGAATTTAACAGAATAGTGCTATACTTTTAAATGTATAGTGCTATTTTGTTAGGAGGAGTAAAGATATGATGAATAAAATTTTATTAGTAGATGACGAGATAGAAATAACGGAGATAAACAAAAGATATCTAGAGCAAGGTGGTTATGATATAGATATTGCTAATGATGGAAAAGAAGCATTGAAAAATATAAGAGAAATAAGTATTCTCTAATTATTACGGATATATGATGCCAAATATGGATGGCTATGATTTGATTAGTGAAGTACAATATTTGGATGCAGAGCAACCTTTTTATTTATAACTGCTAAAAACAACTGAGCCAGATAAAGATTTATGCTTTTGAGCATGGGGGCTGATGACTATATTGTTAAGCCGTTTTAGTCCTAGAGAATTAGTATTAAGAGTTAGGAACATATTGCGTCGAATTGAAAAAGTAGTACAGATAGTATTTCGACTTTAGGGGATTTAGAAATAAATTATAATAGTAGAATAGCGATGGGTCAATGGAAAACAACTAGACCTAACGAGTGAAATCTTTTGAATTATTATGGTTATTAGCTAATAATCCAGAACGTGTTTTTCTAAAAACAGAATTATATGAAAAAAATATGGCACGATGAATATGTAGAAGATGCGAATACATTGAATGTGCATGTCATTCATTTAAGGAGAATATTAATGAAATACTCTACAGAGAAAACACCAAATATAAAAGACAGTGTGGGGACTAGGATATAAAATGGAAAAACAAGTTTAAAAATGGAAAGGAAATATAGAATGAAATTAAGAGATTATATTATTGTTGGATATATTTTTGTCATTTTTAATAACTATAGCTGCTTGTATTTTTGGGCTTCAAAACCAAAATGTTAATCGAAAAGAAAGATACCTATTTTATTGTTGCAATTACTGTGATTGCTGGGATTAATCGGTGCGACTATAAGTCTAGCTTTACTAAAAAGGTGTGTTTTAAATCATTAGATGTGCTAAAGAAAAACAGTAAATATAAGTGAGAAGAGATTTGACATTAGTGATGAAGTGATACGTCCAGTCGAATTTAGAGATTTTATCTATGCATTTGATGATATGGCAGAGCACTTAAAAGAAAGTTTTTGAATCACTAGAACAAAGTGAAAAAAGAAAAATCTCTTATGATTGCTCAACTTTTCTCACGATATAAAAACTCCTATAACTTCTATTCAATCAACAGCTGAAGGAATGTTAGATGGTATAATAGATGAATACAAGTACTATTTAGAAACAATTTGTCGTCAGACAACAAGATTAAAACAAATTAGTTGAAGAATTAAATTATTTGACGCTAAGTGTGAAAGAAACTGATTCTGCAGATAAAAAGAAACAATATTTTTTTAGATAAATTATTAATTGATTGTATGTCTGAATTTAAGTTAAGAGCAGAAAAAGAACAAAGAGATATTTTTATTAAAGTTATACCAGAAAATGCAAAAATAGTAAGTAATTATAATAAAATGCAAAAGAATTATAGTTAATTTATTAGGCAATGCATTTAAATATTCACCAAGTGGAACAAAAATAGAAATAGTTGCTGAAATTAGTGATGAGATTCTTTCTATTTCTATAATAGATGAAGGTTGTGGTATAAAAAAGAAGAGCTTGATAATATTTTTAAAAAGATTATATCGTGTTGAAGCATCAAGAAATATGAAAACAGGAGGCTATGGATTAGGATTAGCTATAGCAAAACAACTAGCTATGCAACTTTTAATGGAGATATTATAGTAGAGAGTGAATATGGGAAAGGGAGTACATTTACTTTGAAAAATTTTGACAAAATAAACTATTCAATGTATAATGGAAAAATATACTGAGGAAAAAAACATATGTCAAAGTCAAAGTACATAACGCGTTTAAAACGTTCTGAAGGACAGCTTAGAGGAATTCAAAAAATGATAGAAGAAGAGCGAGATTGTATGGACATAATGATTCAACTAAGTGCCGTTCGTTCTAGTGTTGATCGAGTTATTGAATTATTAATAACAGAAAAATCTTATGGAATGTATTAATAACCCCACAGAAAAATCCTGAAGAGCATAAGGAAAAGAATAGAGAAAAGCTATACAGTATCTAATAAAAAGAAATAGTATATTAATTAGATGAAAAGTCTTGATTCAAAAATAATTTTGAATCAAGACTTTTATTTTTGAGATGTATTAATTTTTATAGAGAATTTTAAACTAGTAATTGTTGATTTGTTTTTTTACTAATTGGTTGTTTAATTCTTTATTTTGTTTCTCCAGGCCAGTTATTCATACCACCCTCGATATTTATAACATCGAATCCTTTGGGCATCAAGAAAATCATATGCTTTTAGCTGAACGTCCACCCGCTTGACAAATTACATAGTATTTTTCGATCTTTATCTAATTTAGAAAAGTCTGCTCCCAAAGTACTTAAAGGGAAATTTTCAGCAGAAGGTATGTGACCAACGGCATATTCATGAATTTCTCTACGTCAATAATAGTGAGTTTTTACACTATTATTAGTGTATTTCTCATAAAAATCTTTCATTGAAATATTGTTTTTCATAGTTGATTCCTTTCAATATTATTAAATTTAACTACTGTATCAATCTGGAAAATTGCTGTGTTTTTAACAGAGTTAAATTAACTATAGTCTAATTTTAAACTATTTTTACCTTTCCATGCATGCATTCCACCTTTAACATTGACAACATCGAAAACCTCTTTTTAAGTTTTATAAGTTTACTTCTTGCTCCAGAGTGACAAATTACATATGTTTTTGCCTGCTACTGGAGTGAAGTCACTGATTTCATTTAGTGGAATATTTTTGCATTTTTATATGGCCTCTTCTAAATTCACCAGGTGTTCTTACGTCTATTAATTGAATATTTTGTTTAAGTCTTTGTTCTAGTTCGATAGTAGAAATACTATCTACTTTTGTGAATAAAAAACATTTTCCTTACCTCCTATATACCCCTATAGGGTATATTAAAAACATGAATTGAAATCTTTGTCAAGGATGATGATCTATTATAAAGTAATAAGATGATAATAGTCCCAGAAAAATTTAGAGAAAGTAATAAGAAAAATTAATAATACTTTTTAATAAATTTTTGAGAAATAATATAAATAAAAATTTTTATGTTATGGATATAATTAATTTTGGGGGATAATACTGACCTCAGAGTTAGATAATAATCTAACTTGAGGTCAGCTTTTTATTTTATTCTTCTTCAGTCTCACGAGGGAAAAATCATTGATTCACTAAAGTTTAAGTCGCGAAGAGCGGTGTAAGAATCTTCTAGAGAAATATAATTCAATTTTCTCATCGTTAATATTCTGTATTTTAAAAAGTCGAACTGCTTCCATTTGAAGTTCTTTAAGTTCTTCTTCAAAAATCGATATCTTCTAAAAATACTTCAAACAAGGTGAATGAGTAGTATCTATATATATCTTTAACGAATTCTGCAGTATTTTCATCTGAACACTTTTCATCAATAACCTTATAGGCCGTCTCAAGAAGTACTTTTTCTTACTGTAGGCGAACAATCGATGATGGCCTGAATTTGGCTAGAAGAAGCTTCGGCTCTTTGTTTAATTTCATCTAATTTATTGACGAAGTTTACTTTTTCTTCTTTTTGGAACTTTTTCTTTAAGTTTCTATAAAATTCTGGAGTTAAATCTTTAGCTACGAAAATGACGAGTTAAACGACGTTTTAGACTAGATTCTTTTATATATATTCTCAAATTAAGAAGTAAACTTTTTGGTATTGAATAAGTAAATAGGAAAGATTTTCTAAGTTGCATAATTTTAGAAATTTCAAGATTTGCTCAATGTTAGGGTTGCCTTTTAAGTATTTCAGGAAGAGCTTTTATCTTGTGCTTTCATAATTTTTGTGTAATGCTAGTGCTTCACTAGCATTCTTTAAACTCTTCCAGTGTGCATGTTTCTAAAGTATGCTTTTCATTTCGTGTAAACTTTTTATTTCAAAAAGCATAAGCAACTTTTTCTTCGATAGATTTTTAGAAATATCACGTTCTTTTTAGTTCTTCAAGTGTTCCTTCTAGGATTTTTCACGAAGAGAGTACTGAGTATATTCTTTTTCTTCATCTTCTCCTTTAACAACAAGAGGAAGAGCGAGTGTACTCGATAACAATACTTAGTAAAACGACGTTACTCGCAATGAATAAGATGGTATTTCTAAGAGGGAAGTTATCCCCAGTAGCTGTTACAACTGGAATCATAAGGGCTGTAGCAAGTGTTACTGTACCGTGAATACCACATAAACTAGCAATTAAAGAGTAGCTAAATCTAGAATAGTCACCTTTGTCGAATTTTCTATTTAATATTATTTTTGCTGTTTTTTTCTAGCAGTAGTAAAAAGATGAGGTTGGAAATGATATGTAGTAAAAATATACGAAACCTAATCTAACAATCATTAAACCTAAAACGATTACTAAAGAGATAATAAAACCATAGACAATATCAATTTCTCTGTTGTTAAACATTGTATGATATATCTCTGGGAAGTAAATATCCCTAAAATGTGAATACTGAAACCATTTAGTACATAACTTGCTATTTGTTGAGTACTATCTATAGTTACTGCAGCATCACTACTTACAACAGTAAGTAAGTGATGCTTTTCTGGTAGTTGTATACTAGAGCTGTAATTACTACAGCTACGATACCAGAGACACCGATATGTTCCGCAAGATAGAATACTATAACTGGTGTTATTAATTGAAAAATAACTAAAATATTAAATTCGTCAGCAAAACTTTTGTTGAGAATATAAACTTAATATAAGAGAAAGCTATCCCAATAATAAGTCCAAAGATTGCTCCACCTCCTGCAACTACTAAAAAAATTTATAGCTAGCATTTGTAACAGAAAATGTATTAGTAAGAACAGTGACTAGAGCTATATTAAATGACACAAGACCAGAAGCATCATTAAGAAGAGATTCCCCTTCTAATATAGCCATAAGGCCTTTTAGGTAGTTTCATTCCTTTAGTTATTGATTTAACAGCAACAGCATCTGTAGGTGATAAGATAGCGGCTAAAACAAAACATGCTGCCTATGGAATCATTGGAAGCAATAAATGAATTATGCTACCAACAACAATTACTGTTACAAGAACTAAAAATATTGCCATATATATATATAGGTCGTTTGTATAGCCAGATATTCTTTAATGACGCGTTGAAACCGTCGGTAAATAGTAAGGGAGCGATAATTAACATCATAAACATTTCAGATTCAAACTCAAAAATGAAGTGGGAGATTAGAGATAAATGTTACCGCAGCACCAAGTATTATTTGGAATAAAAGCTGCAGGGAATACGTGGAAAAAAAGATTATTTAAAAATGAACCAAGTATTACAATTATGACAAATATACCTAGGGTAGTTAGTATTTCATAAAAACCCTTTGTAATTATTTTATTATTATTTGTACTAATATATTTTATTATTATTTGTACTAATATATTTTATTATTATTTGTACTAATATATTTTTACAATTATTTATCACTAAAATATCAATCTGAAGGAAGTTAATAATGAATATTGTAAAACAATAATTTTAATAGTTTTAGAAGATGTGTTATTTGTTATTTTTAGAGGTTATAAGGGTTTCAGTACACGTCAATAGATGTCAAAATATTGATTTTTAAATGATTTTTGATTTTTGGAAACTCATTACATCGTACTATAAATCAATAAAAATTCTACCTTTTTAGATAAATATATCAGTTGAATATTGAAGTTGAGCCCTACTATCATTTCAATGGTAGGACTTTTTAATATTTGGTACACTAACTTCTTATCTATATTTTGGTGGAATTGAAGTTGACATCTACAAAGTTTCAATGTTACAATATATTCAAAAATATATTTGAATGAGGTGTTTTATGATTCACAATGTTGTTACTCAATAATCCTGTATTCTGGGACAGCCGTAGACTTACTTATTATCCTAATGTTATTTTTTGCCAAAAGAAAAAGCAGAAAAGACATCATTAACATCTATTTAGGACAATTTCTAGGCTCTGTTAGTCTAATATTGCTAAGTTTGCTTTTTGCATTTGTCTTAAATTATATTCCTAGTAAAGGGATTTTTAGGTTTGCTTGGTTTGATTCCAATTTTCTTAGGGTCTCAAAGTTTTTATTTTTAGGAGATTCTGATGGAGAAACTATTGCCAAAGAAGAGTTGCGCAAAGATAATAAAAAAACTTGATTTTTTTCTAGTCGCTATGATTACTTTTTGCAAGTTGTGGTGCCGACAATATTGGTATCTTTGTCCCATATTTTACTACATTAAATTTAGCGGATTTGATAGTGGCTTTACTTACATTTCTAGTCATGATTTATCTCTTGGTTTTTTCTGCCCAAAAATTGGCACAAGTCCCATCTGTTGGAGAAACTTTGGAAAAATATAGCAGATGGTTTATTGCCGTTGTTTATTTAGGATTGGGGATATATATCCTGATTGAAAATAACAGTTTTTAACATGCTATGGACTATGTTAGGGTAGGAGGAAAATATTATGAAAAAGATAGTATCTGCTCAAGTGAATATTATAAATCAGCAAAATGTTACAACCGCAATGAACTACCTTGAAAAGGAAAAAGTCCAAAAATCACTTCGCATTTTAACAAAGTTTACCGATAATAAACAGATAAATATCATCTTTTTATCTCCTTGCTGTTGAAGAACTCTGTGTTTGTGATATAGCCTGTTTACTAGATCTCAGTATGGCATCTGCATCCCACCATCTTCGTAAACTAGCTAATGAAAACATCTTGGACACTAGAAGAGAGGGGAAAAATTATATATTATTTTATAAAAGATGAGGAAATCAGAGAGTTTTTAATCAACTAGGATAATAACTATTTTTACTACTTTACCATGATTATATATAGGACTTATCTATGAAATTTTTCTGATGAAATTTACTCACAAGAAATACCTACTCGTACCATGTTGATACTGTCAATAAAGTATGTGTAAACACTCAAGTAGAGTTACGGGAGTATTAATCAAATAAGCTTTGAGTGTGTCATGCAACATTGGCCCCGCCCCTTTATGGATTCGTTGACTTTGCTTGTTAAAATCTCAAAACAAAGTAACTAAGTAACGTTCCAGAGACTCCTCGTTAGGAAAAACCTTCTTTTTCGTTTGACGTTTGATTTCTTTATTAAGAGACTAATGAGGTTTGTCAGATAAATGCTGTAGCCAAATCTGGTAGTGAAACTGATAATATGCATTATTATAACCTATTTGTACATTTTTTTATTTTATCAAAACTGTACATTCTTATTTTATCATTTTCAATTAGTAAGTCTAGAATCACCAGATTATGGGTTTCCATTTGTTTCGACACACTCATGAGTCAATGTTGCTTAATGTAGGTATAATGGGGCATAAGTCAATGTCAACTACTATGGATACTTACGCAGAGTCAGCACCTCAAAGAAAGCTAGAAGCAGTCAGCATTTTATTTAGATTAGATTGCTGAAATAACATTAACTGCCTTTACAGGTAGAAAAATATCGCTACATCTTGTATTAATACCATAGATGTAGCGATTTATTCAAAAATATTTATATCAGATATTTAAAAAGCTTACCAACTAATTACTTTTCCATCTTCTATTTCTGATATCAGCATCATAAAGTTTGTTTTAGAAGATTTTCATCGAAAAAGTTAGCAGCTTGATCATTTTTATTACTTTTCCCATCAAGAAGAGCGATAATATTGTCACTATAAGCAAGTGCTTGATTAATATCGTGTAGGACCATGATGATAGTAATTCCCTAGAGATTTATTAAGCTCTTTAACAAGTTGCATTATAGATTTTTGATATTTTATATCAAGGAAAGTAGTTGGTCTCGTCTAGTATAATAATATCAGTGCTTTGTGCTAATGCCATTTGCGATGTAAACACGTTGAAGCTGTCCTCCCAGATAACTCATCCACGTTTTATCTTTATAAGCCTGTAGATTAGTTTTTTTCTAATAGCAAATTCAATCTTTTTCAACATCACTAGCAGTAGGTTTGTAAAAGAAAATGTTTTTGGTAAGGAAGTCTAGCGAAAACTAATCCATATCATATACGGTGATTTCTCGTGGAGTTTCATTCTTTTTGATAAACAATCGCAAGAATACTCGCAAGTTCTTTTAATGAATATGAATTCAGTTCCTTACCTTCAATTTTTTACACTTCCAGAATTATAGTTTAGATTTTTGCTAATATTTTTTTATAAGCGTACTCTTTACCACAACCATTTTTACCAAGTAGGGTAGTAATCTTACCTTTTCAATACTTACATTTAGACCTTCAAAAAAGTGCATTTTTATTATCATACTTAAACGTAAGGTTATTAATTTCTATTATATTTTCCATTAACTTACTCCTTTCTTAACTAAAAATAATAAATGCAGGTCCACCTATAATCATCATTATTAAATCAGCAGGTATTTCGATTGGCACGAAAATGACGCGACCTATTGTATCGAATAAAAGTAGTATAAATGCTCTAGTAGAGCACTAAATGGGATGGTGTAAATATGATTTCGCCCAATTATAATCTTAGCGATATGAGGTGTAATAAGAGCTAAGAACACCATTACACCTGCCACTGCTGTAGAAACAGAAGCAAGAGCTACTGCAACAAATGAAATTAATAAACGAATCATATTAATATTGATACCAAGTGAACTAATAATATTATCATCTAAAGCGAAGATATTACATAGTTTTGCTAAGAAGAAACTGATAATTAGTAATATAGGAATCCAACTTAGTAATAATGAAACATCATCCCAGTTTTTAGTTCCCTAAACCAACAGTTTTGAATACAGATGACGTAGTAGAGTTAGCTGCATTCAAGTACTGCATAGAACTCAATATTCCTGTGAAAGAAATAACTTATTGCAATACCAATTAAAAATAATTTTTAACATTATTTTTGTTCTACCTGCTAGATAATAAATGATTAAGAAACCAAGGACACCACCGATGATAGAAAAATACAGACTTAAATATCATAAATTGTGGGAATATTCCTAATCCTAAGTATAAAATTAGGTTGGCTCCACTAGAAACACCAATAATACTAGGATCGACAAGCGGGTTCTTTAATACTGTTTGTAATAATAAACCACTAACTCCAAGAGCAGCACCAACCAAAAATAGTGATGATAATTCTTGGGAAACGAACGTCTATAATTGCATTTACATTGGCATATTCTTCGGTAAAGATACCAATAGCTAATTGTCCGACGCTAGCTTTTATACTACCACTGTTCGCTGCAAAAAATATTGTACTTAATAAGAGTAAAATAAGAACAGAAAAAGTGATTGCTTTTTTGTTTTTAAACATTAAGAACCTCCTTATATATTTTATATGTTTAGTATATCATATGTTGTTTTTAATTTTGAATTATATAAAAACCAGAGGTAGCATTGTGCTACTTCTGGTTTTAAGTATTAGTTACTATAGAAAAATACTGTATAGACTTTCTAATCCTTTTTGGTAATCGTATGTAGCTGTCATACCAAACATTGAGCTATCTAAATCGACAACTTTATTATTTTTTACCGCATCAAAGTGAGACCAACTCTTATTGTTTTCAAATTCTTTTTTAAACATTTCATTTACGTTATCAGGCATAGCATGAGCAGTACGTAAATGAAATCTGGTTTATCATTTAAAGCAGTTTCTAAGTTTAGATTTTTAAACTCTTCAGTACCTTTAATGATATTTTCACCACCTGCTAATTTTACAAGGTTACCAACATAAGATTTTTCAGTAGCACTAGGTAACTTCCAGGTAGTCCCATAAGAACAAGCACTTTTGGTTTCTTTTTTATTTGCGATTTTTCATTGAATTTAGTGAAGAATTCATCGTGTTCTTTCTTTAATTCTTTTGAATTTTTCAGTTTTACCGAATTCTTTTGCAAGATCTTCTGTAATAGAGTATAATCCGTTAACACTACGAATATCTACAAATTTATAAGGAATTTTATTTTTCTCGAATCCTTCTTTTATCCAGTCTTGTAAACTATCTGGAGCATACACAATAGAAGGATTAATCGATTTAATAACTTCCATATTTGGGTTCATAGGAAGTCCGATTTGAACAATGTTGTCATACTTTTTAGGCATACGTCCTAATTTTGTAGTAGGGACACCTGCTAATTTAATATCAAGTACATATTAGCGACTTGAGCTAAAAGCTACAGAGTCCATTATGACACGTTTACCATTTTCTTCTTCAGATTTTTTATCTTTATTTACACCTGTTAAGTCTATCGTTTCATTAAAAGCTTTATCAGCTAGATTAGGATCAGTTCCAGTAGTATTACCAGCTTTATTTTGTGATGAACAAGCAGTAAGTACTAAGATACTAGCTAGAAGTAGTGTAAATAGTAGGGATAGTTTTCTTTTCATGAATTATCTCCTAGTTATTTTTTTCTTTTTACGAGGAAAGTAAAGTCCAGCAGCAATTGCAAGAATTCCAATACCTCCTAAATAGTAAGGTGTGTAGTTTGTTTCTTTAATAGCTTCCATATCTAAACCATCATTTCCGTTTTTAATAGTATCAGTATTAACTTCTACGAAATAACGAACAGGACGATTCATAGGTTCTACATACATTTGTACCATAGCTAAGAAGTTTTCATTTGGTACCTCGAATCGATAGTCAACATAGCTATCTTTATATTGTTCAATGTTAACTTTTGTTTCAGTAGCAGCAACTTGTTTGAATTCTCCATCTTTTTGAAGAACTTTAATGAAGGGACCTTGCTCTTTGCTACGTTGAACCCAGTTCATTAGGTGAACGCGCACAGTTGCGTATAATTTACCATCTTTTGTACGTTGAAGCATAGCTTTAGACCAACGTTTTTCACCGTTAGATTTTTGATTTTTAAGAGCTTCATTTAGATCTCCACCTGCATTAATAGGTGAGATTACTCCTTGTACCATACCTTCACCGATAGCAGTGTTTTTAGTTCCACCATCAGCAGTAACACCAGTAAGAGGGTTCAAATATGAACCTGTAATATCAAGGTTATAAAGACCTGGATTTTTTGTCTTTTGATCATCTTTGAAGTAATCTTCTAATTTCTTAGCAACAAATCCTTCAGGTGCCTTATTCTCATCTTTTTTATCTTTGTTTTCTTCTTCTTTTTTCTTATCTTCAGCTTTTTTCTCTTTTTCTTTATCTTTAGATGAATCTTCAGAACCAGATACTAGATTAGCTGCAGACCAGTTAAATTTAATAATAGCATTTTGAGATGCATCACCACCCATAATTTGGTTCATGGCATCAACCGCAACTCTAACACCGACTTTATCAGGTTTAGCTTCACCGAAATTAAAACTTAGAGTTCCTGGGTAAGTACTAGTACCACCGTCTAAGTTAGTATCATTATAAGTGCTTGTTACAGAAGCAGCAGTAAGACTTCCTGAGAAAAATAGGAGATGAATAAATGCTAAGTGATAATAAGTGACCATGCATATTACTAAAAATCCATTGGGAGTAAATTGTACAGAAATAGTAGAAGTGTTATTATCATGGACATTTACAGTAGCATGTGTAGCTAATGCGTTGTTTCCCATAGAAAGACGACCACTATTTTCAGAGTGCCACAGCTCAACAGGGTACACTGTATACTTTTATCAGCTGCGTGTACATTTTTACGAAAGGTACATTACTAGATGTAACGATAAACGTTAATGTAGCAATAACTATCGTTAACAGTTTTAAAAACTCGTTTCATTATAAAAAAACTCACTTTCTTATATGTTATTCAATTTTTAATAAGAGGGAGTGACTCAAAAATCGTGATTTCTAGAAATAAGATTTTGTCGAGCCACTCTCGCACTAGTTTATTAGATATCTAAAAAGCTTTTATAAAGCGAATTTAGATATCAATAAAACCACTACGTCTATGAATTATCATATACACTTTTTTTAAAATTTAGGACTTTTGGGTCAATCCTTACGAAATTGGTAATATTAAGCTAATTTAGCAAGATATTATCTTACTATTTTTATTTTTTTCTTTTCTTCTACCTACTATGAAGGCACTCATTAGAGTAAGAGCTCCTGCAAGGATAGATGATGAAGTTTCTAATCCAGTGTTAGACAGTCTACCGTTGTTTAGACGTCCACCTTTTGGAGTTAAAGCACCAGCCCCATTACCAGCGCCACTAGCTCCAGGTTGACCACCATCAATAACTGCAGTACCTTGTCTTTCTGTAGCATTAGACCAGTTTAGGCTTAGGATTGCATCTTTTTTACCAGCACCAGGCATAATACTTTCCATTGTTGGTACGAAAACAGAAACAGGAATGTTAGTTAATTTTTCAGGAGATGTGAAGTGAACTTGTACTTGGTTCATTGCACCACCTGTTCTATTAACAGGGTATTCAGTACCATTAACCCAGAAACGAGTAATACCGTCTGTAAGAGTTCCTACTTTAATATCATGGAAACGAACGATGTAGTGATAAGTAGATCCATCTTTATAAACAGTAATACCGTCTAGTGCTGCATTCCCCATAGAGGCACGACCTGATTCATAAGCGTTTAATAGAGATGCAGTAACATTATCGAAGTATGTAACTGTTTTTTCTTCACCTTGACCTTGAGGTGAAGCAGGGAGTGGTGTAGTTGGTGTGATAGGTGAAGTAGGTTGTTCTCCTCCTGGATTTTCCACCTGGATTAGATGGTTTAGGAGTATAACCACTGTTTCCTGGTTTTCCAGAACCACCAGTAGGTTGACCTTGTTGTTCAGTAATATTAGACCAGTCGAATGCTAATGTAGCATCTTGTTTACCTCCACCTTGCATGATATCTTCCATTGCTTGAACAAATACAGAAACAGGAACTGATGACAGTTTTTGATAAGAAGTGAAGTGAACTTCTACTTGATTGCTCTCCTCCTGTAGGATTAACAGGATACTCTATACCATTTACCCAGAATTTAGAGATTCCACCAGTGAAACCATAAGTAGATAAATCGTGGAATCTTATGATATAGTGGTAAGTACTTCCTTCTTTGAATACAGTAACATTACTATTTTCTAAAGCTGCATCTCCCATTGATTTTTGTCCAGGGCGGTGTGCGTTTAGCAGTGAAGCTTTTACTCCTTTTATAGTAAGTTGCAGTAGCTGCAGGAGTAGGTGTAGTCACTGCAGGTTTTGGTTGCTCCTTAGGTTTAGGAGTTTCTACAGGTTTAGGAGTTTCTCAGGTTTACAGGTTTAGCTGGTTCTGTAGTACCTGAATCAGTTGGTTTTGTCTGATGGTTTTAGTTGTTGTAGGTTCTGTTGGTTTATTTGAAGGCTGAGTATTTTTCAGGTGTTTCAGGTTTTAACTGTAGCTTCAGTCTTAGCAGGTTTAGCCGGGTGCTGGTTGAGTATTCGCTACCATATTTAATGCATTGCTTAAATCAAATTTTAGAATCATTCTTTGAGTTCCAAATGTTTCGCCAATAGAAGCTATAACTGGAACATAAACTTCAGTATAAGTTTCTAATTTATTATTTGAATCGATTTTATTTTTTTATCTACACTATAAGAAAGTGTTTTTGGATAAGCAGTACGTCCAGGAAATTTCTTTTTGTAAGTTTCTACGAAGTTATCAGTTTCAGCAGTACTATAGTATTCAACTATAGCAGCAGGATTAAATTCATTATTTTGAATACTATTACGATTTGCATGAGTTTTATCACCGTCGTAATATTTTAAATCTCCCAAGTAACCATTTAAGCCACCGAATGTAATTGGTTTAAAAGATACATTTACGAAATATTGACCATTTCGTACGATTAATTTGGTTTTTAGTTGTATCTAAACCAGCGGCAGACCATAGATGCTTCACCTTCTGCTCCATAGAATTTAAGAGCTTCAGCAGTGATATTATATTCTCCATCAGGAAGATTTTTATATCTTTTGCAGCAACGGCATTATTTTCTATAGCAAATGTAGTGTTGCTTTGTGTAGAGTTCTCGACCACAGCAAGAGTAGAGATAATAGTTGCTGCTGATAGAACTTTTAATAATTTATTTGCTTTCATTTTATTTTGATTTCTCCTTATATTTCTTTATACATGACTTTATACAAAGAGGTAATTTACCCTTTGTATAAAGATTTTAATATTTATTTTATTTATTAAATTTTCTACGTAATACTAAAGCAGATAATAGTACTAATGCACCTAATCCAGCAGTAGCAGTAGAAGCTAATCCAGTATTAGCAAGTCCTTTTTAACAGTATTTACAGGAGTTGCAGATGTTACTTGATTATTAGTTTTAACTACATCAAGGTTATCGTTATCTTTAATTTTTTTGTTATCAGTTTGTCCCAAGATATTAAGAGAGTCTTTTTGAGTAGTTTCATTTAAAACTTTATTTAAATCTAAAGCAGGTAGTTCTTCTTGAACTAAAAGCTTCACCTTTATCAGATTTTATTTCTTCGTTTTTATTTGATGGAGCAGGTGTTATAGGAACAGGTGTATTCTGATCAGAAGACACAGTTTTTGATTTTACAATTGTGTATATACTGAAGTGGTTAGTGAAGAATGTAAGTTTTCCATCTTTATAAAACACTTGGTACTTTTTTTCTAATTTATTACCATTTACATAGTAAACTTCTAATTTTTCATCTTCATTAGCTACAACAGCTACTGTAACTGCACGAGTTTCTCCTTGTTTATTGATTGTAGTTCCTTTAGAATCTATGAAGTGTAAGTCTATTGTTTTAACAACAGTTAGATTTTCCTCTGCTTTTTAACAAGTTCTTCAACTTTTGCAACAGTTTCTTTATCAGCTTTTTCTATAACGAATTTATCTGCTTGAAGAGAAGTGTTGTCAAATGAAACTGTGATTTCTTCTGTTGAACCATTTTCTACAACTTTGGCTACTAATGTATCTTTAAGAGATGCAGAATTAACTATTTCTTTAAGTTTTGATGCTTCTTCTTTTGTTTACATCTTTATCAGTAGCGATATTAGCTAAGGCTACTTTTTAAGCTCTTCTAATTTTTGCTTTTTTTCTTTTTCAGCTTGAGCCTTTAGCAGCAGCTTCTTTTTCTAATCTTTCTTTTTCAAGACGATCAGCTTCAGCTTTTTTTGAGCTTTCTCTTTTCAATTCTTTTCTTTTTCAGCTTGAGCTTTAGCAGCAGCTTCTCTTTCTAATCTTTTCTTTTTCAAGACGATCAGCTTCAGCTTTTTGAGCTTTCTCTTTTTCAAGTCTTTCTTTTTCAGCTTGAGCCTTAGCAGCAGCTTCTTTTTCTAATCTTTCTTTTTCAAGACGATCAGCTTCAGCTTTTTGAGCTTTTTCTTTTTCAAGTCTTTCTTTTCAGCTTGAGCCTTAGCAGCAGCTTCTTTTTCTAATCTTTCTTTTCAAGACGATCAGCTTCAGCTTTTTGAGCTTTTTCTTTTCAAGTCTTTCTTTTTCAGCTTGAGCCTTAGCAGCAGCTTCTTTTTCTAATCTTTCTTTTCAAGACGATCAGCTTCAGCTTTTTGAGCTTTTTCTTTTTCAGCTTGAGCCTTAGCAGCAGCTTCTTTTTCTAATCTTTCTTTTTCAAGACGATCAGCTTCAGCTTTTTGAGCTTTTTCTTTTCTAATCTTTCTTTTCGGCTTGAGCCTTAGCAGCAGCTTCTTTTTCTAATCTTTCTTTTCAAGACGATCAGCTTCAGCTTTTTGAGCTTTCTTTTTCAAGTCTTTCTTTTTCAACTTGGGCTTTAGCAGCAGCTTCTTTTTCAAGTCTTTCTTTTTCAGCTTGAGCTTTAGCAGCAGCTTCTTTTCTAATCTTTTCTTTTCAAGACGATCAGCTTCAGCTTTTTGAGCTTTCTTTTTCAAGTCTTTCTTTTTCAGCTTGAGCTTTAGCAGTAGCTTCTTTTTCTAATCTTTCTTTTTCAAGACGATCAGCTTCAGCTTTTTGAGCTTTCTCTTTTCAAGTCTTTCTTTTTCGGCTTGAGCTTTTGTAGTTTCATCTTTGTGTAATGATGTTACTTGATCAGTTGCTAGTGGAGTAGCCCCATCCCAATTGAATTTAAGTGTTGCTGCAACATTTGAATGACCTTTTAATGGTTTTCCATTTACTGATACTGAGAATGTAATAGTTTTTTCAGTTAATTTTTCAGGACTTGTGAAGTGGAATACTTTTTCATGTCCTTCACCACCAAGGTCAGTTCTTTCAGCGGCAGTATTATCAACTGATAAAGTATCTACAGTTCCTACTTGAGCTCCAAAACGTAAGTCTTTGAATGTTAGATAGTAATGATAAGCATCATTTACTTTCTCTACACGAGTTTTTTCAGGTACTAATGCATCGTTTGCCATTGAAGGTTTATCAGCAACATGCGCATTATTAATTCTAGCTGGCACTAGGTTATTAGCAGCTTCTTCTTTAGCTTTTTCTACAGTAGGGAAGTCTAAAGCTATTGTACTCTCAGCAGCACGTTCTTCAAATCTAGGTTTAGCTCCACCTTTAGTTTGGACGCTAATTACAGTATCAACTTGGATTTTATCTAGAAGAGAATCAGTTAAGATCTTACCTTCTTTTAGTTTAGTTGCTGCATCAACTTCAGTAAAGCTAACTTCATTTCCTTTTATATGTAAGTTTTAGAAACTGTAAATGGTTTATTACGTAGTAAGTAAGTAGAAGATTTTCCTTCTTTAACTTGAATAGTGTATTGATATTTATCTCCAATTTTTCAACTTTTTACATCTTTTAACAAATGCATTTTCATAGATTGAACTTGAATTAGTAGTTCTACCATTTAATTCGCCTTTAACAGTAGCTGGGAATGTAGACGGAACTTTATCAGCATCTACTTCATGATCAGGTACTGAAGGTTTAGCAGGTGTAACTTCTTTAGGTTTTTCTACTTTAGGGAAGTCTAGTGCTATTGTACTTTCAGCAGTTCTGTCCTCGAATCTAGGTTTAGCTCCACCTTTTGTTTGAACATTTAATACAGCATCTACTTGGATTTTGTCTAGAAGAGAATCAGTTAAGATTTTACCTTCTTTTAGCTTAGTAGCAGCATCAACTTCAGTAAAGTTAATTTCAGCTCCTTTATAAGTTAGTTTAGAAACTGTGAATGGCTTATTACGTAATAAGAAATTAGAAGATTTTCCTTCTTTAACTTGGATAGTATATTGATATTTATCCCCAACTTTTTCAACTTTTACATCTTTAACAAATGCATTTTCATAGATTGAAGCAGTACCAGTTGTTCTACCATTTAATTCAGCTTTAACTGTAGTAGGGAAAGTGTTAGGAACTTTATCAGCATCAACATTGTGATCAGCAGCTGTTGGTGTAGCTGGTTTTGGTTCTTCTTTTGGTGTAGTTGGTGTAGGTTTAACTGGTTTAGGTTTAGCAGGTGCAACTACATCTTCTAATTTTACAGGTCTTTCCTTATAGGCAGTAGCTGTTTCATAGTATAGTTTTAATGTAACAAAGTGTGACATTAAAGCACCGTTAGGGTATGGAGCAGTACCATCTAATTGAATTTTTCTAATAGTTTATCAGTAATGATAGATCCTTCTTTTTACTGAAGAATTACCGTTCGTTGCTAAAGTAGTTAATGGAATATCTTTACCTTGATATGCAACTTTGTGTAATTCGAATGGATAAAATTCTCCACCTACATCAGCAAGACCTTTTTGAATCTAAGTGTATATTTGTATTTATCCCCAATTTTTCAACTTTAACATAGTTATCTAATGCAGAACCGTATAATGACTCTTCATCGTTGTTGTTAGCATTTCTTAAATGTCCTTGAACGTGGATAGGAAAGTCTTTTTAATAGTTCCTTTGTATTCAACGTCTTTGTTAGGATTTTCATGTTGCAGCTTCATAGTTATCAGCAGTTACTTTTTCTAGCTAAAGATGATAAATCAAATTTTAAAGTCATTTTTTGAGTTCCGAAAAGCTGGACTAATTGAAGCCATAACAGGAACAAACACTTCAGTATATGTTTCTAGTTTATTATTTGAATCGATTTTATTTTTATCCACATTATAGTTAACTGTTTTTGGACAAACAGTACGACCAGGAAATTCTTTTTGTAGGTATCTACGAAATTGTCAGTTTCACTGGCACTATAATTCTCAACTATAGTTGAGTCTTTTAAACTCGTTTTTGAATTTCTTTACGATTTTCATGAGTTTTATCACCATCATAGTATTTTAAGTCTCCTAAGTAACCTCTAAGTCCACCAAATGTGATAGGTTTAAATGAAACATTTACAGAATATTTCCCATTTTTACAATTAATTTAGTTTTTCATTGTCGATTGCAGCAGTAGCCATAGATGGTTGACCTTCTTCATAGAATTTTAAGGCTTCAGCAGTAATCTTATATTCTCCGTCCTTTAAAGCTTTTAACGTCTTGAGCTACAGTAGCTGGCTCTTCAGCTTTTGGTGCAGTAGTTGCTGGAGCTGTAACTGATGTAGTAGGGGTTGCAGCAGAGTTCACTGCTGGAGTAGCTGGTGAATTAGTTTCCCAGTAGTAGATGCTGGTGCTGCAGGTTGCGTAGTAGTTGGCTTCGTAGAAGAAGTTGTTGTATTTGTTACAACAGGTGTTTCTTCTGCTGCGAATGCGAAACTATCTTGATCGTATGCTTCAATTGCTGCAACTAGCAGAAAAATTGCAGTTGCTGACAAAACTTTTTAATAATGTTGTATTTTTCATATTAGGAATTTTCTCCTTTATTTGTATATTATTAGATATTAAATCGTTACCACTATTATAATACAAAAAACCTGTGTAAATAAAGGTAAAAATGATAATTGCTATCAGATATAACCTAAAATAGACGAAATTTACAACAAAGTTTCAAAGTTAGTTCACAACTTTGTCATAATTTAAACGTTTTGAATTCTATAAAATACAAAAATATTATTAATAAAAATTTTATAAAGTAATGAAAATATGGGCTTGGAATACGTCTAAACTCATATTTTCTTAAATATTATTTATTAAATTTTATACGTAGTATGAATGCTGTAAGCAGTGATGCTAATCCTAAGAATGCTGTAGATGCAGTAGAAATACCAGTGTTTGTTAATGATTTTTTTCACATTTTGCAGTTGTAGTATTAGATTCTTTCATACTTACTGGAGTAGCTACAAAAGTATCTTTAACTTCAGATTGTCCAAAAGATATCATTGATAAGTGGTTTTTATTTGATGTAGTAGTTGTCTCTTCAGTCAATTGTTTTTGTTCTCTAAAGGTACCCATCTAAATCAAATTCAGGTTTTTCTAATATTGCAGCTTCACCTTTAGCAGTTACAGGTGCTTTTTCTCTTTCAATACGTTCTTTTCAGCCTTTTCTTTAGCTAGTTTTTCTCATCTACTTTAGGTACAGTTATTGTTTTTGTTGTTAGAGAACTTAAATCGTATTTAAGAATCATACGCTGAGTACCTGCACCTGGGAATATAGACTCCATAACCGGTACTGAATACTTGAGTAAATGTTTCTAGTTCATTGTTAACATCAATTTTATTTTTATCTACATTGTAAGATAAAGTTTTAGGATATACAGTACGTCTAGGGAATTTTTCTTGTATACATCACTAAAAGCATCTTTTTCATTTTTTTGAATAATTTTCAATGATAGTTGTATCTTTAAAATCACTATCTTTTTATTTCAGAACGATTAGCATGAGTCTTATACCCTATACCCATCATAGTATTTTTAAATCTCCTAAGTACCCTGTAAGACCTCCAAATGGAATAGGTTTAAATGAAACATTTACAGAGTATTTTCCATTTTTTTAACTACTAGTTTTTGTTTTTTTCAGTATTTAATCCAGAAGCAGCCATAGATTTTTATCTTCTTCTGAGAAGTTTAGAGCTTCTACATTCTTTTTCTCACCTACTGACTTTTATATCGTAGGTATCGTCTGGTAAATTTTTAACATCTTGAGGTACTGTTTTTTTGTTTCACATCGCTTTGATTATCAGTAGCAGTTGCTGCAACCTCAGTAGCGAATGCGTTGTAATCATAAGATTCTATTGCTGCGATTGCAGTGGAAATTGCAGAAGCAGAAAGAACTTTTAATAATGTTTTACTCTTCATAATTATATAAATGTCTCTTTGAAAATTGCATTTTGTTATTATAAAAATTTATCATAACTATTATAATACAAAGGTGTCAATTAATAAAAGGGGGATGATAACTAATTTCATTTACAATCTGAAATACTCGAAATTCACAATAAAGTTTCAATTTAACTTTACAAATTCACCATATTTAAAAAGAGGTTAATATTGAAATATAAAAATATTATTATAAAAAGTTCTATGATTTAATAGTAATTTATAATTATATAAATTTTGTAAACCCTTAAACTAAATTGTTGACATTTTATTTTTTTCTATGCTACGATTTAAAAATATAAATAAAAATCACTGGGGGAGCCATTAGGCTGAGATAACTAAGTTAGACCCTTTGACCCTGATCTAGATAATGCTAGCGGAGGAAACGTGAATATTTTTAAAAATAGAAAATTCCAAATAAATCGGAATATATGCTATTGATAATATAATTTTCAAAGTTCTCATACGTTGGTAAGGGGCTTTTTTTATTTATCCCAAGTGATATTACTTTATATTAAAATTACACATACCAGGGGATATACCTATGAAACTTATTACTGAAAATTATGGAAGAAAAAGGCATTGCCAATTGTTGACAAGATATATAATGATGGATTTATTCAAGGATTAATTAACGCTGATTTATCGGAAAAAGCAGTAGAGCACTACCTGAAAGCTGATGCACTTTATTTAGAGAATTTTAGCGATATTTATGCCATTCTTTTTAGCAAAAAGTAATGATAAAGTTGAAAAAGAACTTTTTCTTAGATCAGATTAATTTTTGTATTAAAATGAAGAAATTGCTGCACATAAAAAATTTAGCTGATTATGTAGGAAGAGACTATCAAGAGATTATCAAAGGTGGAGAGTGGTATCCATCTGCAGATCATTATATAAAAACATATGTACTATAATGCATTTGCATTCGGTATGGCAGAAACTTTAAGTGCAATGGCTCCATGTCCTTGGATTTATAAAATGGTAGCTAGAAAGATTTTAGCTAATCATAATTTAGCAGAAAATCATCCATTAAAATTCTGGGTTGAATTTTTATGCTGATGGTTTAGTAGATGAAGTACTTACTGAGTATCATAAAATTATTAATCGTGAAGCTGAATTTATGAGTGAAGAAGGTAAACAAAGACTTATTAAAAACTTCTTAGAAAGTTGTGAACATGAACGTCGTTTCTTCAATATGGCTTATACACAAGAACGTTGGGATTTAGAGGTATAGGATATGAGTAAATTAAATATTGCATTGACTATTGCAGGAACCGATCCAACAGGTGGAGCAGGAATTATGGCTGACCTGAAAAGTTTCCAGGCACGTGAAGTGTATGGAATGGCTGTAGTTACTAGTGTCGTTGCACAAAATACGTTAGGTGTTCAAATGATAAGAAACTTGGATTTAGATATATTAGAAGCGCAATTAAAAAGTGTGTTTGACGATATAACACCTGATAGTATAAAAACTGGAATGATAGCAAATGCTGATATGATGAAATTAATTAAGAGATATTTACCTAAAGATGTTCCTTATGTTGTTGATCCAGTTATGGTCGCGACAAGCGGGGATAAATTGATAGATGATGTTGCAAGAAAACATTTAAAAGAAGAGATATTACCGCTAGCAACTATTATTACACCAAATGTACCAGAAGCAGAAGAAATTGTTAATTTTAAAATATTAACAGAGGATGATGTTAATCGTGCAGGAAAGTTCATTATCGACGAAGTTGGATGTAAGTCAGTAGTTATAAAAGGTGGACATCTAACAGGAGAAGCGAAAGATTATTTATTTTTAAATGATGGAACTAAAAAAGTATGGACTAGTGAAAGATTTAAGACTAATCATACACATGGAACAGGCTGTACATTCTCAGCTGTTATTACAGCAGAGTTAGCAAAAGGTAAAAGTATAATTGAAGCTGTGGATATAGGGAAAAAATTTATTACCGCAGCAATAAAATACACACCAGAGCTAGGTCATGGAAATGGACCTGTAAATCATATAGCATTTAAAGGAGATTTATAAATATGACAAGTTTAAAAATTATTAAAAGAGAAAGCACCGTTAGTGATTTGTATAACTAATGATGTAGTTAAGAATTTCACAGCAAACGGATTAGTAGCATTAGGAGCATCACCAGCGATGAGTGAATATCCAGAAGACTTGGAAGATTTATTAAAATATGCTGGAGGATTATTAATCAATATTGGTACATTAACAGATGAAACTTGGAAGTTATATCAAGAAGCTCTTAAAATAGCTGAAAAATATAATGTACCTGCAGTATTAGATCCTGTAGCCTGTGGAGCGGGAGCATATAGAAAAAAAGTATCAGATGATTTAATTAACAATTACAAACTAGCAGCTATAAGAGGAAATGCTGGCGAGATTGCATCATTAGTTGGCATAAATGTAGCCTCTAAGGGAGTAGACAGTGCAGGAGTAGATAATATTGATGAAATTGCTTTAGCAGCAAATGCTAAGTTTAATATTCCAATAGTAGTAACTGGGGAAGTTGACGCTATTGCAGTTAATGGAGAAGTAATAACAATACATAACGGAAGTGCAATGATGCTCAAAGTTATTGGAACAGGGTGCTTATTAGGAGCTGTATTAGCAAGCTTTTATTGGATTAGAGAAAGGTGAAGAATTAAAAATCACTAGAGACAGCTATGTTAGCATATAATATTGCCGGGGAAATGGCAGAAAAACGTCCTAATGGACATTTACCAGGAACATTTAAAGTTGAATTTATTAATGCATTATATGAAATTACAGATCAAGATATAAAAAGCATTTAAAAAGGTGAAATAAGATGTTTAATAAAGAACTATTAAAATTATATTTTATTTGTGGAACTACTACTTGCTTAGGTAAGGATTTATATACAGTAGTTGAAGATGCTTTAAAAAGGCGGAATAACTTTATTTCAACTTCGTGAAAAAGGTGAAGGAGCCTTTAGAAGGTAAGGATAAAGTAGAATTAGCAATAAAACTACAAGAACTTTGTAAAAAAATACAATGTTCCGTTCATTGTTAATGATGATATAGAGTTGGCATTAGAAATAGATGCTGACGGAGTACATGTAGGACAGGATGACCTAGGTGTTGATGAAATTAGAAAAATTAATGCCTAATAAAAATAATAGGTCTTTCTATAGGAAATGAAGAAGAATTTAAAACAATCCAAAGTTGAATATGTAGATTATGTTGGTGTAGGACCTGTATATGTCACACAATCGAAAGATGATGCAGGTGGTGCAATAGGATATGAAGGACTAGAATTAATGAGAAGATTTTTACCACAAAATGCCATTAGTGGCAATCGGTGGTATTCAGACACAACATATTAAAAGATGTTATGAAAACAAATGTCGACGGGGTGTCTATTATATCAGCAATCTCATATTCAGATAATATTGAAAAACTGTTCGTGAAAATGATCGAACAATTCTAAAATTAGCCTCCAAAAGTTTAATCATTCCTTTGATAATTTTTAAGGTATGATAATAATAGTAGAACAAAGAGTTAAATTAATTTTTGTTCTACTTTTTATTATCAATTGATAAATATGAACATAAGTTATATAATTAGTGTGAAAAAAGAATGCTAAAAACAAAAAGTAGGAGGAAATTTTATGACAAATATAGTATTGATACATGGTACATGGTGTGACGGAAGTGTCTGGGGAGAGTTTGTTAATGAATTAGAAAAATTAGGTTTGAAATGTATATACTCCAACTTTAAGATATCATGATTTACCTTTACGAAGAAGTTGAAAAAAGGTAGCAGAAGTTAGTTTGGATGAGTTTACGGATGATATTGTTGATTTGATAGAAACTTTAGATGAAGCTCCGATTGTATTGGGACACTCGTTAGGAGGACTTCTTGCTCAGAAGGTTGCTATGAGAACAAAAAGTTAAAGGTTTGGTATTAATGGGAACTGCTCCAGCAGCAGGAATCTTCGCTTTCTATCCAAGTATGGTAATTTGTTTTTATAAACATTTTTCACGTTGGGGATTCTGGAAAAATCTATGCCACCTTATAAACATGCCTTCTATGATTATTGTATGAATAATCAAGATGAAGCGGACAAAGAAAGAGAATTTTCTAAACTAGTTCCTGAGTCAGGCTTTACGTATTTCCAAATGGCACTTCCATTTTTAGATAAGCAAAAAGGTGCATATATTGATTTTGAAAAAGTAAGTGAACCTGTATTAGTAATAACTGGTAGCGAGGATAAAAATGGTACATCCAAATATAGCAAAAAGCAACAGCAAAAATATAAAAAAATTCAACGTTAAGTATTATAGAAGGATCAGACCATATGTATGAGGCTCCGAAATATAGAGATAAAACTGTAGAGATAATAGATCAGTGGTTAAAAAAATATAATAAACAAAGAATTGTAAGAAGAGATAGTCATTTATGTAAATGAAAAAGTAAATATTCATGAATTTTCAAAAACTTTTTAAAAAAATTCAAAAAGTGTTGACAATTTTATTTTGCTAATGATAATATATAGTCAAGTTAAAAATTACCGATATTCAAATAAGTACTTTATAGGAACTTTTTACAGAGAGTGTGAGCGGGTGAAAGCACACAATGCAGATCATAGAGGAAAAATGGTTTGAATGGTAAAAAGTGAGTTTTTAAAAGCACAAGCTTTTTCGTAGGCGTTACGTTACAAACGCACACTATCTCGTGTATATTCTAGATGCATAGACGTTGTAGTGGTAAAGTTCGTAGTTTACGAAAAAGTAAGGTGGTACCGTGAAATTAGTTTCGCCCTTATTCTCTTAGGAGAGTAAGGGTGATTTTTTACATAAAATTCGCAAAAACCCAAAAATAAATAGTAAAAACAAAAGGAGAAAAATTATAAATGAAAAACTATTATTTTTAGTAACAAGTTTCATACTTGAATTATATTAATTGGATGCTCAAGTGCATCAAAAACTGAGAAAAAAAGGTATCGAAGTGGATAAACTAGATCCTAGTAAACCTGTAACAGTTAAAGTTGGAGCTACTAACGTACCTCACGCTGTATTATTAGAGCACGTTGCTCCTCAACTTGAAAAAGAAGGAATCAAATTAGACATCGTTACATACCAAGACTACTATGTACCAAACAAAACGTTAAACGATAAAGAAATCGACATTAACTACTTCCAACACGTACCATTCTTAAAAAATGCTATTAAAGAAAATGGATACAAAATTGAAGACGCTGGTGCAATTCACTTAGAGCCAATCGGATTATACTCTAAAAAAGTTAAAAACGTTAAAGACCTTAAAGAAGGTGCTAAAGTATTAGTAAGTAACAACAAATCTGAATGGGGACGCGTAATTAAATTACTAGCTTCTGAAGGATTAGTAAAAGTTAAAGATGGTGTAGATCCAGTAACAGCTACTTTCGATGATATCGCTGAAAACCCTAAAAAATTACAATTCAGCTACGAAAATGATCCAGCTTTAATGGTTAAATTCTACCAAAATCGGTGAAGGTGACCTAGTTTCAATCAACGCTAACTTCGCTGTTGATGCAGGATTAAACGCAGCAACTGAGCCTGTATTAGTAGAAAAAGCTACAGACGACAACCCATACGCAAACATCGTCGTTGTTCGTGAAGGTGATAAAGACAAACTTGTTGTTAAAAAACTTGTTGCAGCTTTAAAATCTGAAGATACTCAAAAATTCATTAAAGAAAAATGGAATGGAGCAGTATTACCTGTTAAATAATTTCATTAAAAACATAAAAAGGCAGTTCGAAAGAGCTGTCTTTTTGTTGTTTAAGTACAATTTAAAATATATTAAGAAATGAAAAAAAGGGGTGACTCTATAAAAATCGATTTTTTTAGGGGTCTCCAAAAATTTAGACTGACGAGAGGGGTCATGAGCTTTAAGCTCATGATTCCTTTAAAAAATAGATATTAAAAAGATAATTTTTTTGATTGAAATTTAATAGTTAACTATCGTAAATTAAATTTTAGTTCTTGAATCTTATCTTGTCAAGAATTTGTATATTAGAAACGATAGATTTAGTTATGAGAATCATATAATTCAGTTTTTAAGCAGCTAAATTATCATAATCAATTAGTTCTTTAACATTTCTATCAGTATTAGAATATCCTAGGTTAAATACGATTAAAACCCTAGCTTTAAGACTGAAGAAATTTCTATAACCATAACCTGTACGCTTTATATTTTTACTTTATTAATGATACCCTCTATTGGTCCATTAGACAGATTATATCTCAATGAGTTTTCAATATATGATTTATTATTAATAAATGTTTTAAAAAGCAGCTGAGAATTCTTCAGCGATAGTATCTCTATTTGAATTTATAATATCAAAGAATCCTTTATAATTTCGTGCGTCAAATGCATCATAAAGCATTTGAGTCGTATAATATGCATCCTTTAATACTTCATCTTGATTGATGAGATGTCTAACTATTTCTCTACTTGTAATCCATTGTTTGAAATAATCTTTTTCCCATAATCATCAATAGAAACCCTCATCTTCACGTTTTAATAGTAATTTCAATATGCTTTGAATCGTTTATAAATTTGTTCTTTTCTTTGATTTCATCTTTAGAATCATCTTTTTAAAAACAGTATTAAATCTTTTCATAATACGTATTCTAAGGTTGTTCAATGAATTATTTAGAGCTTGTATTATGTGGAATCTATCAATTACTACAGTGGCATTAGGGAAGATATCTTTAATCATAGCCATATATCCTGCATTCATATCTGTACAGACCATTTTTTACTTTTTAAACGTTTTTTTAGTGAATACCTAGATTTAAAAATGATTTACTATAGTAGCTCTTCTATGGTTTGTAAGTATATCAATTACTTTATGAGTTAAAAGCGTCACAATAAATAAAACTTAAATGACCTTCAACATCATTAGTTGATCTAAATTCATCAAGACATAAGTATTCAGGTAATTTTAGAAGATGGTCTTTTAGTTTCTGATTCAAATAATTCTTTTTTTGAATATTATATACAGTCATATCGCTTATATTACATTCTCTAGCGATTGATTTTCTAGATGCTTCTAGCGTTAAGCGATATATGACTTCTCGTTTTAATTCAAGTGAGATAGTAGATTTACCTTTAGTTATCGATGTTTCAGCTGTAGAGTATTGATTACAATTTTTGCAGTAATAACGTTGTTTATCTAAGTGAGATATGTATTTGAACCTCCACATTTTTGTAGCTTAATATGGCTAGTTTTACATCCATTTTTAACAACTTTAGAATTGCATTTAGTATCACACTTTTCACATATATGATGTTTATATTCAAGTTTGGCATAAACGATTTTGAATAAGACTTTAGGAGGAAGAGGACTATCTTCATGTTTTTGAACAAGTCACGTCTTCAACTCCATTAATTTTAACATTATTATCGATTACCCTAGTAATTTTTTTATATCTATACTATAATTAATCATGACACAAATATTCCTTTCTTTAGTTTTCGTCGATTAAATTATAACGGATATTTGTGTTTTTCTATGCTTTTTTTCACTTTTTGTATATAATTTAATCGGACTGATTTTTTTCCATCAGTCCGATTTTTGAGTACGACGGGCATGTCGTACATCTGGGAGTGAAAAGTCCCAAAGGCACTTGCTATCGGTGAACCTGTTAGCGACTCCCAAGCCTGACTATCGTGAGGTAGCGGGAGAGGAAGGATAGCAAATCGTGGCTCTACGAATAGAAACGCGATAATAAGGCGTATTGGGTGGATAAGGTGGCTCAAAAGCACCAAAGGTCCAAGAAGATGGACGTGGCCAAGTACGTAAATTGCGAGAGTAAACGAGGAAAGATGTACGACTTATCCCGTGAGGTCTTGTCGAGGGAAACCTAGTAACAACAGAACGACAAGAAGTCAGCCGATTCCATAGTAGCGAGGAAACTTCTGTAATGGAAGTGGAGCGAAGGGATGAACAAACCAAACGAAGTAGACCAACTTTTGATTGTAACTGCAAAGCCAGGTCTGATAGGAGCTGAAAGTTAAGACGTATACACTAATAGAAAGCTCACAAGTATAGACGACTTACAGGAGAGCGAAACGAGAAAGGAATACAAACACATGTCAAAATTATTAGATAGAATACTTGAGAAAGCAACGATAATTGCATTACACCAAGTAAAACTAAAGAAAGGTTCAGGCGGAGTTGACGGAATAGAAATAGAAGACATTGAGGAATACATCCAAAAACAATTGGAAGAGAATCAAGAGTCAAATAAAAAGAAAGAAAAATACAAACCAACCCGTACTACGAGTAGAAAATACCAAAATCAAACGGAGGAACAAGAAACCTAGGAATACCAACGGTAATGGACAGAATAATCCAGCAAAGCAATAGCACAAGTGTTAACACCAATATGTGAGACAGCACTTTTCAGAATACAGCTACGGTTTTCGACCAAATCGCTCATGTGAAACAGCAGTAGTCAAACTATTAGAATACCTAAATGACGGCTACGACTGGATAGTAGATATAGACTTGGAGAAATTCTTTGATACAGTACCACAGGACAAACTAATGACCTTGGTAAATCAAATAATACATGATGGAGATACAGAATCACTGATAAGAAAATACCTACAAGCAGGAGTAATGATTAATGGAGGAAAACACAAAACATTAGTAGGAACACCACAAGGAGGGAACTTATCACCACTACTATCAAATATTATGCTCAACCAACTGGATAAAGAATTAGAAAAGAGAGGACTACACTTTGTAAGATACGCAGATGACTGCATAATAACAGTAAAAAGCGAATCAGCAGCGAAAAGAGTAATGTACTCAGTAAGTCGTTTTATAGAGAAACGCTTAGGATTAAAAGTCAACATGAATAAAACGAAAATAGTAAGACCAAGCAAACTAAAATACCTAGGGTTTGGATTTTGGAAAACAAAAGGAGAATGGAAAAGTAGGCCACACGAAGAAAGTGTTCAGAAATTCAAAAGAAAACTGAAACAACTAACATCACGAAAATGGAGTATCTCACTAGTAGATAGAATAATAAAATTAAATCAAGTGATAAGAGGATGGATAAATTACTTTTCATTAGGATTTATGAAAACTGCGATGACGAAAGTAGATGAACACCTACGAACAAGAATTCGAGTAATAATTTGGAAACAATGGAAGAAGAAATCAAGACGACTTTGGGGATTATTAAAATTAGGAGTCCCTAAATGGATAGCAGATAAAGTATCGGGATGGGGTGACCACTACCAATTTATAGCACTTAAATCGGTACTAAAGCAAGCAGTATCAAAACCAGTCCTTGCAGGGCAAGGACTGGTCAGTTGTCTTGATTACTACTTAGAAAAGCATGAATTGAAGATTGGTTTGAACCGCCGTATGCCGAACGGCACGTACGGTGGTGTGAGAGGGCTAGAAATTAGCCCCTACTCGATTGAGCCTTTTTTAGTAATCACGATTTTTGAGTCACTCCTATTATTTTATATGAATGTTGATATTATTAACCAGAAATTTAAGATTATCAATACGACTGTACAGATCCATGCAACAATTTTTCATCCATGTTTTAATAACAAACTCTCCCATAAGTTTTTATCTGATGTATAGAGTGTTAATGGGATAATGGATATTGGTAGAGCAATACTTAAAAATACTTGTGTATAAATCAGTAAGCTTTCAATTGCTTGTTCACTATCACCAAAAATTATTAAACAAATGACAACAGGCATTACCGCAATTACACGAGTCAGCATTCTTCTAATCCACTAGGAAGTCTCATGTGGATGAAACCTTTCCATAACTATTTGTCCTGATAATGTTCTGGTAATGGTAGAATTTTGACCCAGAGGCCAATAGAGCTACGGCGAATAGTGTACTAAGGAGTGGTGAAGCAATAACTCCAACAATGCTGCTATCTTGTAAAGCGTTATAAAGGTCTGTAAAGCGTCCAAGACTATCACCATGACCATAAAACAAAGAAGCACCTAGAACTAATAGTAAGCAGTTAATAACAAATGCGATTGAAAGTTGAATATTAGAATCTATAGTAGAAAAATCTAATAGCTTCTTTTTAACTGTTGTCCTTTCTATCGTATCTTCTTGCTTGAACAATAGAAGAATGTAGGTACAGATTGTGAGGCATAACTGTAGCTCCCACGATACCCTAAGGCAATAAATAATGCACCTTATTATTCATTACATCCTTGTCGGAATAAAACCTTTAATTAATTCGCTCGAGTATTAGGGTTTAGCTAATAAAAACTTCATGAAGAATATTATTAAATTGTAAATATCAAGGTAGCTCAATAGCTTCGATTTTTCTAAATCCAAAAATGTGCTAATAATAGGAGTAGAATACATCAAAGATGAGTTATTATAACCCCCTATTAGTAAAGGAACTCGAATAATAATTTTAAAAGCTACACTACCAATAATTTCTGCAATATCGGTCAGCATAATAGCTAGTTCGGTAATTATCCGAGAACAAATCCCATTTTTACCAGTATGCTTTCTAGTTGCTTGAGCTAGGTCCATACCAGTTACAATACCTAATCTTACAGACATTGATTGAAGCAACATCGCGATAAGATTCGATATAAGTATAACGAATAGTAAGCTATACTATATTGAGCACCACCAGCGATAGAGGGTAATCCAGTTACCAGGATCCATATAACCGACTGCTACTAATGCTCCCGGTCCACTATAAGCCAGGACTTTCTTTAAAAAGCTTCCTTCTTTTTGGAACATCAACTGTATTGTTAATTTCTTGAAGAGAAAGCTGATTCGCAGCTTCTAACTCTTCTTGACTTTTTCTCAAAAATAAAAAATCATTTAATCACCTTCTCTAAAAATAATAGTGTAGAATAAGAATATAAAACTACTTTCCTTAAGGCAGAAATCTTGCCTTCGGAAAAACTATAAACAATATTGTACTACAAAAATGAAAAATGTAAATTCTTTTTGAAAATAGATATTACTATGAGTGGACTAGAATGATAATAGAAATTGAAAATGAGTATGATTTCTTGTGAAAATCTATTCAAGAGGAAAAGTTGTATACAGAATTCCGAAGAGATTTTTAAAAATATTACGAATAAAAATATTATTTAATAGCTAAAACATCAGTAAGGATAAAGTTGGTTAGAGTAAATATACTTATGATAAAATATAATTGAAGGGTTATAAAGTGAGGGAGATATTTATGGAAAGATATATATTTATTGTTATTGTAAGTCTTATATTTTGCTAATGCAAATCAAATGTTTAGTAGATAGTGAGAATAAAAAGAGTTCCTATTTAGACGAAGTCATTGTTCAAGTTGTCATAAAGAATTAAGGGGGAGCGACTTAATTCAATCTTTGAGTTATTTGTTTAAAAAAAGGACGATGTAGTTACTGTAATCAAAAATTCCATTAGATGTATTTTTATACGAAATTTTTACTTTTATTACTATAGTATTATTTATTATTTTCCAAAAACTATTTTTATTTTTATTAGTTATCTTGAAGTCAGATATATTTATTATTCTCATTTTTAGGAATAGAAGATATAAAATTATTTGAAGTTAATGATGAGTTGTTTTATCTTCTAATAATATTAAATTTTTCTTCTATATATATACACTATTATTTATTCAATTTTTAGATTTTATCTATCTTATTATTATTTTTCATATATTATATATTTTCACAAGAGGTGGTTTAGGTTATGGCGACATACAAAAGTATTTTTGTGTATTAGCTTTAAATTTAAATTTATTTGAGGAGTGTATTTGTTGATTTTCACATTTTTATATGCAGGATTTTTCGCTATTTGGTTAATTATCTTGAAAAAGTTAAAAGAAAAACCAAACTACCACTAGTGCCATTCATAGCACTTAGCTATTTAACAATCATATTAATAAAGGGAGGATTATTATGGTAGTAGGCTATACTATTAAAGAGTTTAGTGAGAAGATCGTCCGAGGGAGAAATTCAAAATTAGGTGCTCTAGCTCTCAGCGATAAAGAGATTCTAGCAATATTATTAAGAACAGGGACAAAAAAATCAAAAATGTAATTGAGCTTTCCGACATGATTCTAAAAAGATATGGGAGGTATTACAAAGTTAAGAGATGCAACTTTAACAGAACTTATGAAACATAAAGGGGTAGGTCAGGAAAAGGCGATACATATTCTGGCGAATATAGAGTTTGCAAGAAGAATATATGCGACGAATGTTTTAGATGTTAAGTGTGATAGCCGCAGTCAATAGCCAATTATTTAAAATCATCTTTAGAGAATTTAACACAAGAAGTTTTCGTAGTATTAGATATTGATACGAAAGGTAAAATAATCGAAAAAAGAGAAGTATTCAAAAGGTAGTTTATCTATGTCAGTAGTGCATCCGAGAAGTATTTAAACTAGCAATAAAAATAGTGCTTCGAGCATCGTCTGTGTCATAACCACCCGAGTGGAGACGCAACTCCTTCTATAGAAGATATTAAAAGCAACGATAAATCTAATGGAAGTTGGTGAAATAGTTGGTATAGAAATGCTAGATCATATCGTAGTAGCAAAAAAAGGCTATGTCAGTATTAGGAAAGTATTGAATTATCTAGCAGTTGAAAATATAGATTATCAAATACGAAGATGTTACAGGTGAACAGTTAAAATATATACTGAGAAAAATATAAGTTGTAGGAAGTATTAAAAAGGAGGAAGTGTAGAGAGTTTTTATTTTGTCTAAACTGATTGATTTTTGACTAGTTAAAAAGAAAAACCGTCAGTAATTAGTTACCAACAGTTTACGATCACTAAGTTCTAGTTAAGATTTGCGATAGATATAATTAAGTATCTATGTTAGTAACTTAATTATAATATAAAAATATCAAGTGGATCAACTTTTTAGTTATAAAAGAAAAGAGTACCTCGTATTGAGATACTCTTAATATGATATTGATGCTGATGTTCACAGCGAATAATGATATTATTGTGGATGTTTCACCACTAATTTTATATTAATAGTATCTCATTATTTATTTGTCAAATGTTAAAAGTAAATCTTTCTTATTCTGTTTTTCTATAAGATTCATTGATTCTTCTAGAAATTGTAATATTTCCAGCACTTTCAAATTCTGAAACTGGCGTCAGTTTTCTTTTTGTCTATAGTTTGTATCATATTCACAAGCATAACTATCTTTATTTTTATATTTCTTATATTTTTCTATACCTTTAAAGTGTTGGTCTTTAGATTCTAAGAATTCTTTATTTCCTTTTTAATTTATATAATGCTTGGTTATTAATTCTTCGGAATAGTTGTTTATATTTTTGAATATCGTCAGTCATAATTCCATCATTTGCTATTAATAATTTCGTTACATAATTTTTAAAATCATTAAGATTGTTAGGGTCTTGAAGCATCGATTTCAGAAATATATTCCTTGGATTTTACTTCCCACTTAGATATTAACTCATCGATTTTATTAAGGTGATACTTAGAATTTTTAAAAATAAATATTATCATAAAGTTTTAGTTCTTGATAATATTTATTGTTTTTGAACAGTGGAACTACTGTGATTGTACTCTTTGTAACCTTATCGTATTTATCTAATACACTAGCAAAAATGGTTACTACTCAATTCAGAACCAATATTAACTCCAAATTTCACACACAATTGTTCACGTTTAAACTTTGGAAAGAACTAGTATTTTTCCCTTGAGCCTCTTTTATAAAATTGTTTAGCTTTAAATAAAACTGATTCTGGAAGATATTTGAATTTATACTGATGATATTCCATGACACTTACAAATATTCTTTGAGCTTCTTTAAATATTGATTTCATTATTCCTTCCTTTCTAAAAACTTCCTTCTTAACTCAACAACTCGTCCTAAAATTACTACTGGTTTTTGTTACTACTTCTTCATTTGAAAAGTACATAGGTGAGTATTCTGAGTTATTAGATATTAGTATTATTCCATTATCAAGCTTTTCAAACTTCTTACAAGTGACATCATCCCCATTTACTAGAGTGATCACCACATCTCCATTGTTAGCTGTTGATTGTTTCCTTACTATAACAGTATCTCCATGATTTATATCTGGTTTCATGCTGTCACCTTTAATTCTAAGTCCAAAAGAATTCACCTTGGTTTTTCCACGATTGAGGTACTTCCTCATAGTCTAGGATTTCTTCAACAGCTGAGATAGGTATTCCTGCTGCAACTGTTCCTAATACTGGAATCTTTAGACCTTGTGGGTTTGAGGTCCAGTATTTTCTATTCTTTTCATATCTAGGTACATTGTATCCTAATAACCACGCTTCTGTAACGCCAAATACTTTTGATAATAAGAAGATTTTTCGTTATCTGGATTCGATTTACCATTTACATATTGAGATAAGTGACTTTTTAGAAAAATTTTTATATTATATTTCTGTTGAAATGGTTTAGCTAAATTAAGAACATCTATTTGTCTTAATCTTCATTATTTGATTTATTCTTTCAGTAGAAGTCGTCATAAACTTCACCTCCTGTTAGATTCATAATATCATGATTTTAATAAAAGTTCAAAGAAATTGAACTTTCTTGTTAGAAATTAGAAAATGTTAGTATATAATAAAATTAAGTTCGAGTATTTGAACTTACAAAAATAGAAAGAAGACAAAATGAAATTCAATTATATAAAATAATAAGTATAGATTTATTAATATGATAATTTTTAAAACAAAATATAAAAATTGATTTTCTAGTAGAAAATATAGTAGTATAAAGGAAGGTGATTCACTACCTATATTTCAAGTGTGAATGTTAAGCTAGGAATTTTTCCTAGCTTTTTGTATAGAGTACCATCATATAATAGAAAAGAGAAGATATGTATTTTAGTTTCAGTTAAACGATTAGTTTTAGGTTAAATTCTTATATTTGAACTGGAATTTAATTTAAGAATTAATAAATTCTAAAAACAACCTTAAATTTTCAGAAATAACATTGACTACCAATTTTTATTTGATATAATTTCTATAATTTAACAAAAACGTTAATTGGATTTTTATGTTGAGTGGAAAGTTAATCTATAGATTGAATTATTTTAGAATATCAAATATTAAGAAAAGAAATTGATTAGCTTTTATTAGTAATTAATTTCTTTTTATTGTATTTAGATTTTCAAAAGGCTATTATAAAATAAAAACTGAAATTTTTAAATAGAAGGACTCAACTAAGGAGTGGGAAATATGAGGAAATTTTTGATTTGCGGTAGTTTTATTTCTTATTACAGCAGTCTCAGGGAATTAATATTTATTTTTCATATCAAATTAAATATGTTGTTTGATGCCCTCACTAGTAAAAATGAACAATTATTCTACGATCAAATTATCTATTTATCTGTAATTATTATACTAATGCTTATATGTGAATATTTACGTCAGATTTAGATACTATTTATTTAAACAAAAATTGGATTCAATATTCATGAGAACTCTTGTGGGTAGTTTACTTTAGGAATAAACTAGATACAAAGAGTAAAAATTTATTATCTACTGTGAACAATGATATTGAAATGGTAAAAGATCAATATTATAATACGATTTTTCTTTGTATCAAGGAATGGTTTATTTTTATTTTTGCTACAATAGCGTTGTTCAAATTAGATGTAACAACAGCGTTTTTGGGTTATAGGATTGTCACTATTTCCGATTGTAATTCCTAACCTATTCAAGTCATATTTGAAAAATGTTCAAAATAGTATTTCTATACAAAAGGCTAGTTATAACGATAAACTTGAAGATTTTTAGAAGGGTTATTAGTTATTAAAAATAGTGATTCGGCTAATATATTTTATGAAAAATTACTTAATGAATATAAAAATAAATAAACTTGTTAATAGAAGAATATTTTAGTATCACTTGTAAATGTTTTAACAGGATTAGTATTCTACGCTACTATTATTGCTATTTTATATATGGGAGGTCGTCAAGCTCTGTTAGGAAATACTAGTGTAGGGGATATAGTATCTATTTTTACTATTTCTGCAGAGTTAGTAATGCCTGTTAATTTGATAACAGCTTCTAGCTAATATAACATCGGTAAAGATATAAAGAGAGAATTAGATTCTAAAGAGAAGTTTGAATATATAGATAGTCATAAAAATTATCGATTTTAAAAATATAGAGGTTCGAAATGAAAGTTATAAATTTAATAATAGAGAAATTTTTAGTAATTTTTCAGCTAGGTTTGAAAAGGTAAAAGTATTTAATTCAAGGAGATAGTGGCAGTGGAAAATCGACGTTAGCATTACTATTAACGAAAAACCTTGAGGGATGTAACATCTTTTTAAACGGAAAAATATTAACAGTTATGAATACAACACAATTCAGCAACTCATAACTGCACCTCAAGATAGCTTTATATTTGTAGGTACAATTATTGATAATCTTACTTTATATAAAAACATAGAAGCGGATAAAATAATGACTTTAATAAAAAGAAACTAGATTAGATGACAAAATTAAAAGATAGCTTCTGATTTGATTAATACTACGTACGATAAGAGAAAATCAAACTTATCTGGTGGACAAAAACAAAGGTTAGCATTAATTAGGGGCTATATTACAGGAAAAACAGGTTATAGTTTTTAGATGAAACATTATCAGGATTGGATAAAGATACATACATCTTAATTGAAAAAATTACTACTAAGTATGAAAGATAAGACTTTGATTCATATTTCACACAGATCTTATCCAGAAACTTTGAAAATGTATGATGAGTTATATGTAATGGGAAAAAGGTACTGAACTAAAAGTCCTAAATTTTTAGTTTATATTAGCACTCATAGACAAAGTGGTTTACTGATATGTAAATTCACCTTATAAAAAGTTTTTAAGATGTCTAATAAATTTTTGGAGATGACTCGATAAAATCTTTTTCTCCGAATTATAATTTTTGAGTCACTCTCATAATATTTTTAAAATATAGATATAGGAGAGTCTAATATGTTAAATAGAAATTTTTAATTTATTATGGTTATCACAGATAGTTAGTTCAATTGGAAATAAACTGACTGTATTTGGATTTCCACTAGTAGGAATATTCATTTACGATACTACGGTATTAGAAACTTCTATGATTACAGTAATGTCGTTTTTACCGAGTTTACTTTTTGGAACAATAATAGGAGTTATTGTAGATAGGGGGATAAAAGGAAAATAGGGATTTTTACAAATATAATTTGTTTTTGTTATTTCTATAATGTTATTTATATTTTCTATTTTTAAAATATTACCACTGTGGGGGATTTTACATTTTAATATTGAATACATTCTTAGTTATTTGGGAGTATATCTTTTATAGTCAAATCCCTATGGTAGTAGAGAAAGAAAATTTAAAGAAAGCAAGTATAAAATGGAATTAAGTAATAGTGTTATTGATACTGCTGCTCCAAGTGTTGGGGAATTATATTTGGTTTATTTTTCTGCTCCATTTATCTTTATAATAGATGGAATAAACATTTATACTAGCAAGTTTTTGTCAGATATTACTCCCATGTAATATAGAGAAAGATAGAGTAAAAAACAAAAGAAAATCGATAGTTCATATAGAGAAGCATACAATTATGTTTTTAATAATCAAATATTATTTAAATTGGCGATGAGTTACTTTGTATTAGTATTTGGTATAGGTATTTTTCAGTCGATTCAGTTTTATTACTTAAGTAAAGTTTTAAATGTTTCTCCGTATACAATTGGTATGGTTATAAGCGTAGGAAATATAGGTCTTGTAGTTGCATCGGTGAGTTCTTTATATCTGATACTATAGGAATGGGAAAAAACTATAATATTATCATTTACTTTTATATGCAGTAGGCTTCACTCTTTATTATTTAAGTGAGTGAAGAGGCACATTATCTTTATTGTGTTGCTACTATGTGTATAGGAGCAGCGATGCTATATAATGTGAATGCTACTACAATAAGACAAAGTAACGTTGATTTATCAATGTTGGGAAGTGTTTCTGCTATTTGGAGAATTTTTGGAAGAGGCTTATTCCACTAGGAGCAACAATAGGTGGAGGTATTTCAACATATTTTTTTCGGTAAAAATAGCGATATTAATATCGGTTATTATAGTTTTATTAGGTTTGTGTATAGTATTATTTTCTGATGAATTAATACGTAACATTACATCACAAATATTTTTGAATACGTTTTATAAAGTGGTATAATAGAATTGAATAAGTATAAATAATTATATTGTATTAGTTAATAAAATAATTTTTAAAAGGGAGGAGGAGAAAAATGAATAAGCTTAAAGATTTAGGGTTTGGTTGTATTGCAAGTTGAAAGTAATGGGTTTCTTATTTATAGCGATGAATAAATATTTAACTAACACTACAAGCTTTTTACCTCGAAGCTTTCCTCCAAGATAAAACAGATATTAAGGCATATACTTTAGCCGCATTGGCGTTTATGATATTAGGTATTGCTCAATATTATGTGGTTGACTTATATGACAAAAATCAACTGGAAAAAAAGCAAGTGTAATTGAATACTTGGTAGAAGTAGCAGGAGTTTTACTAGTATTTATCTATTTACAATTTATAGATAATCTAGTTAAGTTTGCATTTCTATTTGTGTTAGTTTCATTTCTATTTATAATGAGATACTTATACTTTTTATAAGAAATTTGCATAAGTTTATACTTTTTGAACAAAGTTTGGGAGGAAAACACTGTTCAAAGTGTAGAGATTTTTAGTTTGAAATTTTAATTTGGAATGTAGGGTATTCAATATAATTGTTGTACTGCTGTTGCTGGATTATATAGGGGAAAATAAAAAAATGCCAAGTAATGTTAATTGCTTGGCATTTTTGTAATAATAATATTACTGTACTTTTAATTCTCACATTCTGTTAGTTGTTTTTGATTTCTTCTTGTATATGGTGAGAAATCATTATTAAAAGTTAACTTATCGTCAGCTAAGATATTGTTTTCTATGTGTACTGCTGTTTTTCATCTAATGCTGAGGTTGCTTCATCGAGAATTAAAATTGGATAATTTCTTATTAAAAACTCTCGCAAGAACCAATCTTTGCTTTTCTCCTCCTGAAAGTATTTCTCCCATATTAGATAAGTTTGTGATCTAAGCCATTAGGTAAATCTTTAACTCTATCAGCTAAACAAACTTTTTCTAGTATGTCCCATATTTCTTCATCTGAATAACTATCATCTAAAGTTATGTTATATCGAATTGAACCGGTAAAGATAGATGTTTGCTGACTTACATATCCAATCTCTTTTGAGAAGTTGATATCATCCTCTATTTCAAGAGGTTTTCATCGATTAAAACTTTATACTTGATTGGATTTAATTTCCTAGTAGCAACTTGATTATAGTAGACTTTCCAGAACCACTTTTTACCAATTACGGCGTATTTTCCACCTTTATTTATATTAAAGTTGAAGTTTTTAATTACATGGTTATCTCCGAAACTATAATTAAAGTTTTTAAATTCAATATTTTCTTCAATATGTGGATAAAAGTGTTTCTTTAGCAGTCGCTTTTAGTTATAACGCTATTTAATATTTCTTTTTGTACCGATTACCTTAATATAAAGGTCAACCAATTGATTGATGAAGTAAAGGTATATGCCGAGTATAGTAGATACCGAAGCTATTGTTCCGATAGTTAATTCATTTTTAAAAACTAAGTAAATCGCAAAGATAAAAATTAATAATTCAAGTAACTTTTCGATACTTTGTAAGAGTTAATTCACCAAAATGCCATTAATTTAGAAATACTATACTGTTGATCTTCTTTTTGAATTTGACTAGCTTTAACATTTTTGAGAATAAATTTATCTTACCAATATTTTTAAATCTTCATAGCCTGTTAAATATTCCTTTAAAACTCAGAGAATTTCCCTGATAAAATTGATAAATTTGTATATCCTACACTAATTTTATTACCGAACTTACCGCTTATTAGAAACATAGCAGATTGATGATAATAGGGCGAATACAACAAATTTCAATTAATAAGCCATAAAAATACTACTGATGAGATAAATAATACAATAGCACTAAGTAAACCAGTTAATGGTGAGAATAAATACGCAGATAATAATTCAAGTTGATAAGTATGTTTAGTCATATGCTCACCAGAATCAACCTTATTAAATTCTGATTGAGACATAGTTTCTATGTTTTTACTAATTCTATCACCTAGATATATTTTCCGTTGTTTAACTAATTGTGCAATTATAATTTTTAACCATGCTCTACAGTAATTCTACTATTATTAAAATACAAATAATAACACCAACTTTTTGTCCAAAGAGACCCTGTTTTTGTATATTACAGAATCAACAATATCAACACGAGCATATACAACGTAAACAGTCCCTATTGATACTATTAGTGTTAAAATAAACATAATGGATAACTTTAATTTGTTTAATGTTATAACTTCTAAAAATATTTTTAATCATATTGCTCTCCTTTGTATAGATTATATTTCTATAAAGTCACTCAAAAATAGCGACTTCGACATCGATTTGTCAATTTCTCCATGAAGTTTCTTAGATCTCTAAAAAGCTTTTTATAAAGATGAGTTTAGACTACGAATACGAGCTCTCATATAAACTAGATTTAGTTATTTTTGAATCCCCTATAGTATTTATGTAACTTTAATTATACTGACTTTTTATGTGTGTCAAGACAATTAGAGTAAATTTTCTGAAAAATTATAAGTTTATATTGTTATCATCTTATTTTTCATACTATAATAAATGTATAAATATATAAGTTGGTGTTTTATATAGTTCTCAAAATTTCCCTTAATAGCATGTTATTAAATTAAGTGGAATTAAAAAGTAGGGAGTATTTATGGAAAAATATATTTTTAAAAATTTAAATATAGGTTCTTATTAATTTGTTTTCTTATATTGTTAAGACAGTTATTTCTTATGAAGAGTAACTTTTTAAAATGCAGATGCTATAACTGTGCTTACTAATAGAAATCTACATAGTTTCTTTTGAAGTATCTTATTCTTATCAGTTACGTGGATTGTTATTATAGTAATTGATAGGGTGGTAAAGGTAAGAGAGGAGATTTTTATTCAAGATATTGGAATAGATGTCAAGGATAATCTGTCTAGTAACCTTATAGAATTAGATATTGAAAAAGTATAAAGACAATTCAGCTGGTGTTTATCAATCTTGGTTTTAACAATGATATTCAAATGATTCAAAAAGAAAAAGGTTTGAGAAATATATTTGCTATAATATACAGCCTTTCTAGTGTGGTATTTTTCTCTTTATGCTCTATTGAAATATCACTGGATTATTTCTTTTAATTACTATTATAGGAACAGGAATATTAATTTATCTTCCAAAAATTTTTAATAAAAACTTCATAATATGGGAACAGAAGTTACTAAAGAAAAATGAGAACTATGTAGCTTCATTAGAGGAAACGATTCTAGGTTATGATACGTATTTCTCTCTTAATAAATTGCAAATAATTCTAAAAGAATAGCTAATATAAGTAGAATTTTTGAAAAATGTATTTGTTAAACAAAGTAAATTGGAAAGTAATTATTATATGCTTAACTTTGGCTTAAATGTCTTTTTCCAAGTGTTATTAGTTTTTGTTACAGGATATTTAGTTGTTAAAGATAATTTGGAAATCGGTGCAGTTGCAGCTGTAGGAATGTTTGCTAATCTTGTATTTGATGGTATGAGCCAAGTAGGTTATAGAATAGCATTTATTAAAGGGACAAAACCTATTTTCTCTAAGCATGATGAATTCATGTTAAATAATAAGGATACCCACTCATCTGTTGAATATTCTTAGAGAAACATTATTTAAAAATTAAAAACTTACATTTCCAGTTATGGTGATAGAGAAATTCTAAATAATGTGAACCTTGATATCAGAGGGGAATAAATATTTAGTAAGTGGAGATAGTGGTGTTGGTAAATCAACATTATTTAAAATAATTACAGGACAATTAAGAAATTATGAAGGTAGTGTAAGTATTGTAGTATTGATTTGATTATCTACTAAGCAAATACTAGAAAAAGCTGACTATAATTCAACAAGAAAAATTTCGTATTTTTCAGGTACTGTTAAAGACAATATAACTATGGGAGAAGTAGTAGAGGATAATGAAGTAGCTGAGTATTTAGAAAAAGTGGGATTAACACAGAAAGACTTCTTATATTCGAAGTAGAGGTTCATGGAAAATCTTTCAGGAGGACAACGTCAAAGATTGGCTATAGCTAGAGCGTTATTTAATGGCAAAATACTTTTAATTGATGAAGGAACATCAGCTTTAGACAAAGAATCAGCGAAAAGTTTAGTAGAAATGCTGTTAGGAAATAAAGAATTAACTATAATAATGATTAGCCATGACATAAGTGATGAACTGAGAGGAAAAATTTGATAATATTATAAAATTGTGATGTAAGTGAAAGTTAGTAAAAATGATATAGATTGAATAGAAAGAAATGAAAAATAGGAGAGTGCTCAAAAATCGATTTTCTGAAAATAAGATTTTTGAGTCACTCCCATTTAATAAGGAGGACAAGTATGAGTTATAAGTTTATGAGTGATGCTTTAGATAATAATTTAATGCCAATAGGTAAAAAGTGATTTTTAAATTTATTTAAAGATTTAGAAATAGAGTGAAGGTGATATCTTGATTGCACATGTTTCGCTTAGTAAATTCGGTTATATAATCGGCGGTGCAAAAATGTATTTATGAAGCTCTTATGGAAAGATTAGGAGAAGTGGAACGCTCGTTGTTCCAACACAATCTTTAGAATATGTCTCCAGAGTATTGGGAATATCCTAAAGTTCCTGAGAGTGGATAGATAAAAACAGGAGAGTTTATCTTATGATGTTAATTTATCTAGTACACGAGGTATGGGAAAATTTAGCGAATTTGTTATGAATCTAAAACATTCTGTTAAGTTCTCATCCACTATATTCTTTTTCATGCAGTAGGAGAAAAAGCACAGAAAATATAAAAGAGCATCCATTAGATGATGGCTTAGGATACAATTCACCATTAGGGAGATTGTATAGATCAAAAATGCCAAAGAATTTTGTTATTAGGAACTGATTTTTGAAACTAATACAGCATTACATCTTGCAGAGTATTCATTAAATCGAAAAACAATAAAAGAAAGTGCTAATGTGGATGGAGAGTGGTTAGAGTTCTCTAATATCGAATTAGATATATATGATGATTTTTAACAGTACAGAAAAGAATTCTTGGAGAATTGTAAGGGGAGTTATCAAATAAAAGAGATTCAGAAACATCAGTTCTGTGTATAGATTTAAAAAGTTGCGTAGATTTTGCGAAAAGAATACTATAAGAAAAAGGGAGAAGTGAAAGTAGAGATGCATGATTTTATATTAAAATTTTCAAATTGTTACCATTTTATTTTCATATTATAATAAATATAGTAATTATTTATATGTTATGAAAAAAATAAGGAAAAATTTTTAGAAGATATATTTAAAATTTATAAATTCACATATTATTAAAAATTTTAGAATAAGACATGAAAGAGTATGGAATAAAAAGAATTAATTTATGAATAAATATATGAGTGTTTTTAAAAATGTTGATTTTTATAAAAGTATCGATTAACTTTTACAACATTAGCGCAATCATTTGTTAGTATAAGTATTATCTGGTTGATTTATGAAGAAACTAAAAACCCATTATTGATAGCTATTTTGGTGTATGTGACTCAATTGCCAGCTATAGTTTTTGGACCATTAATATCAAAAGTGTTGGAATAGGTTTTAATATTGGAAGAGCAATGTTCTTGTTTTTACTATTAAGAGCTAGTATTTTTCTGATTATTTTTATTGCCGTTTAATGATAAGATATCTTTAAGTATTATAGGATTATTGATAGGTTTGAATAGCGTCATAGGAATTCGCTTTATCAGCAGGAGAGATATAATAATAAAGAGGTGTGTGATGATGAACAATTAGTAACAGCTAATGCAGTGATGATAATATTTTTCGACATCTCTTATATCTTTGGTTCGATTTCTGTAGCAATAATGGGAGTGCTGAGTAATAATAGATATAGCTTTATAATAGGTGCTGTATTATTTTTCATTTCAGCGATAATAATAAGTACAATAAAAAAGTGACGAGATATTTAGTAACAGTGAAAACAGACTAGGATATACAATATTTAGTTCTGTGAAGTATATTGTAAAATAGTGAGATATTTCTGATGACAATTAATACGACATTGTGGAATATGTTCACTTAGGGAAGTTTTATCGTTTTATTGCCAATATATGTAGAACAAAATTTAAATAATGATAGTGTAGCGTATGGAATATTAAAATTCTTTTACAATCTGTTGAGTATTATACTAGCTTCACTTATAATAGGTTTACAATTTATATCAAAAATTAAAATAGAAAAATTAATTTGCCTAGGTATTATAGTGCATTGTTTATTATTGATACTGTTTTATTTTTAGTACAGATATTATCAGTAATTATACTTATTATAGCAGGTTGCTTCAGCACCAGTACTAATTTATAAAGCTACATTCTTCCAAGAAAAGATTTCTAGAAAAATAATGGGGCAGAGTATTATCATTAATTCTAGTTTTAGGAAGTGTCTTGTATTCCTCTGGGAGGTATAATAATGGCGTTTCTGATAGAAAAAATTAGGAAAAAGAATATTTTTCGTACATAAATTTATATTCTTTTAATTATCATTATAGTAATATCACTAATGAGTCTTAAAAAATATCGTGATTTATCTGCTATAAATTAAAATATATTTTTTCGAAGTGAATTAAGATATTTATTTTTGGTATGAGAGAATGATATAATTATATCTGTAAATAAGTACAATAGAAAGAGGAAAATAATTGTGGATCCTATGATTGAAAATGTTTAATGATAATTTACTAAATTTTAAAAATTATTGCTGAACTAGTAGATTATTTAAAGGGGTAAAGCACGGTGAAGAACCGTCATTTACATTTGCTTGTTTTTAAAAATGGGTTAAATACAGAGCAAACTGAAGATTTGCTTATATTCTATTCGGACATTACTGATGAAAATAGCAACTGAGGATATACATTTATTAGATAGAAATTTATTAATAGACTAAAGAAAAAATTTCCAAATTTGACAGATGATAATAAAATTGGAGAAATAGTAGAAAGTTATATTAATTGTTGTTTTTGTTAAAAGATAAATAAATTATAGTATCAGATTAAGTTATTACTAAATCAAAAGAGTCTGTTTTTTGAAATTAATGGGAGAATAAAGTGAGGAAGAATAGAGTTAATAATTTAAAATTAGTACATATATTGTTAATTATAAAAAGGATGATTAGAAATTATGAAACTAAAGAAAGATAAAAAATTATTAATTTATATATTTCCGATTATTATAGTAATGAATATTATTAATAGATATTTAATAAACAATTATATGTTGTATATTTTTAAACAATATTATGTATGTAGGATATTTTTATATTTATTCTTGTGTTTCTTTTTCAATAAAAATAAGAAGAGAAAAAGGAAAAGAAAAGAGTTGAGAAAAATAAAATGGGAGATTATATAATCAAATTAGACATTTGGTGTATTTATTCCTCCAAAGGGAATGACTCCAAAATCGAGATTTTGAAGAAACCGAAAGATTTTATCGAAATCTTCCTATTGTAAAGTTTGGTAGATATCTAAAAGAAACTTTTTATAAAAGAAGAGAATAGACATATCTATAAACCACTTCTTCTACGAATTCTCATATACACTAAAATTTTAGGACTTGCAGTACCCTGTTTTGTTGTGTTACAGGATATTTTTCTCTCTCTACTTAGAACATCATCCTTTTCATTCACATATTTTAGAAAATGATGGATATTGTAGTTTTAGTCACGTATGATATACTGAACATACAGATCGAATAGAAGCCCCTGCTGTGCTACACAGTGAGCTCTTCCTAATAAGAGGAGAATGGTCACTTTATGGAGAAAAGTACCTAAAACTCAAACAGAGAGAGAATAGATTTATTGGTGAAGAGAGGTGTGACTATAGAGGAATCTAGTATGCTTGGAAAAATATAGTCATTATAATCTAATAAATGCTTATAAAATCCATTTTTGGAGAATAAAGGTAATTATCCAGCAGCAGCTAATATAAATGAGGGACTACTATATTTTAGGAACTACACCAGAATAGTTTTGAGACGTTATATCAATTTGATAAGGAGATGAGATTAATAGAAGTAAAGATCACTATCGAGGAGAAATTAAACACGCTATAATCCAATCTTTTTATGATGTTCATACTAGTATGGTCAGAACAAAACAGTTTCTGAAACTTTGCATAGGAGAGATGAGTATGATGGAAAGAGTTTATTATATTAGGAAACTTTTAGTGTTGACGAAATAGAAGAGTGGTCATAGATATAACAGTAACAGCGTTGGAACAGAGGCGACGAAGCTGGCCCTGAGTACATGAAGCCTAAGAAAAGAGATAATATACAAACGATACTGTCTATGATGAGATTATGACAATGATATATTCAAATATAGGACGCAGCAGGAGCATAGATATATATATAGATGAACACACATATCTCCCAATGTGGGTTTAATAGACATCTGTATGACATTTGGAAGTGTCGTAAATATTTTAATATACAAATAGATGAGAGTCAAAGAAAAATATTAGATTTAATATAGCAGGGGATGGAGGATTGCTTATAAACAAAAGTTAATTTTTCTAGAATACTAGAAAGTCTGGGTATTTATAGGAATATTACAGCCCATAATGAGAGATTTTATTGCACTAGTGCCTCGATTCCAATAGATGATAATTTTATGAAAATTCATAGATAAATTGCCGTATTCAGAAGATGTTAAGAGACTAGCTGGGACAAACCATTATATTAATAAAACAAGAGGACTATCTAGTGTGAGGAGAGTATATATTCATTAATGTTTTCTATATCTATATTTCAAGAAGCTGATGAATTGACATTATTTAAGGACAAAATTAAAGTGGAGTTGGAGAAACTACGTTCATCATTACCAGAAAAGGTCTTATGAATTTATAGAGATGGGGTTAAATTTTTGATTGGTATAATAGATTATAAATAGAGGAAATATTATGAGGTTAAAAAGACAAAGAAATAAATTACGTGATTCCACCTCATCTCTGATTTGAGAGATGGGGTTTGTTTTTATAGTTTCAAAAATCACCGAATTCGCTGAGCGAAAATAATTTCCTTATCAATAAATTAAAAAGAAAAATAGGCATAATATTCAGAAAATATTACTCATAAGAGAAAAACACGTTAATATAGTTAAAAATAGGAGAATAGGTTCATAGAAAAATAGGAGGAATTTGATAAGAAAATCATCGTAAATCGGATAATAAATTAGTAAAATAAGAGGAAATATTATGAAAGAGATAATTAGTGTTGAGAGTCTTAGTAAAAGATTACATAATAAAAATAGAGTTAGCTTTTTAATACAGAAAGACAGTTAAACAAGCGTTGAAGGACATAAATTTTAGTATTAAAGAAGGAGAAATTGCTAGGATACATAGGAAATAATGGAGCTAGGAAATCTACAACAATAAAATTACTGTTAGGAATACTAACTACTACAAAAGGTTCAATAAAAAGTGTTCGGTAAAGATCCGTTTTGTAAAGCAGGCATGCTAAAAACATAGGTGCTATTTGGACCAAAATCACATTTATGGTGGATTTACCACTAATTGATTCTTTTGAGTAGTTTAGCAAAAATCTAGAAGTAGACAATAAAGAATGGTTGAGACTATTTGATAACAGAATTAAATGTAACAGAGTACTTATATCAGCCAGTAAGGCAACTATCTTTAGGACAAAAGAATGCGTGGTGAGTTTTATAGCTAGTATTATTCATAAACCTCAATTAGTGTTCCTAGATAGACACGACAATCGGTTTAGATATAGAAACAAAGAGAAATTATGGAACTAATACTAAAAATAAATGAGAAGTATAATACTACTATCATACTAACAACTCATGAGATTTCGGATATTGAAAAAGTATGTAAGAGAATGATTTTTGATAAGTGATGGCAGAAAATTAATTATGATGGTGAAGTAAAAGCTTCAAGCAAATTTTTAATAAATATAAAAATTAAAATGTACGGAGAGAATATAGTAGATTTAGATGAAGAAGAATATTGCCTTTACAGTACAAATATCGATTCTAAAGGAATTTGTTTTTGATGAAAACTAAATTTAATGTGTTAGATATAATAAAACTACTACCGAATGAAAGTAGTATTCATCAAACTGAAGTATTGAACTTTAAATCTACAAGAAGTATTGCTTTAGTGAAGGATCAAAGACGGGTGATAAATATGAATAGATTTTTGCTTATACTTTATATCAATATAAAAGTTTATTACAATATAAATTTAATACGATAATAGCAGATAATTGCATCACTTTCTATGAGTGATTAATACGGTATAGTATCTGGACATATGCTGAAAAATACAATTCTAAAATATGATGAGTAATAACTTATGTACTGTTTGCAATTATTTTACAAATAGTTTTACCTATAAAAATAACTACTAATTTTGTATCTGAGAAGATAAAAGTACTATTATTAATTATTTGAATAAGCCTAATAGATTAATAGTCACTATCGTTTTTCACTACTAGGCATTTTTCTCTATAAATTAAAATTCCAAGCACTTCCGATTTTAGTTATTTATGTTTTACTGTTTATATAATTTAATATTTAGAACCATATCTCTTAAGAGATTTGTCACTTTTTATATTCGTATATTTTGAGTTATATTATTTGCTTTTTATTGGTTTTTATATTATTGCATTATTATCAACAGTATTTATAAGAATAAACGGTGTATCTGAATTAGTCAATGCTCTTCTTATTATTTTTCGGTGGAGGGTTGCTACCTTTAGATTTATATCCGAAACTATTATTAAGAATATCAGAGGCAACTCCATTTTACGCTGTAATGATGCACCTATTTCTATTATTGTACATGATAATGATTTAGGAAAAAGTCTTATTTGATTCTAGGGTGTACAGATGTTTTGGTTAATCATATTATTGATAATTTCAAGATTATCACAATATGTATTTAACAAGTTTGATATAATGGGAGGTTAATATGAAGAAACATTTATATTTATAGCAGAGTTTTTAAAAATGGATGTAAAAAGGATATTGAGTTATAAACTAGATTTTATTATAGGAAACTTTTGAGTTGTTTACTAGATACCTTACAACATTATTTGCTATTACTTATTACGCTTAATATACAGAATTAATCGGTGGCTTTTCTTTATATCAATTGTTATTTTTATATGGTTTTCTAACATTAACATCGACGTTATGGGAATTTTTCTTCGTTACAACTTTAGAAGTCCCTATTTTAATTCAAACTGGAGAACTTGATTTATTTTTATTAAGACCACCAAATATTCTTTATCAATTTATTATTTTTCCAATTAGATGAGGAAGCTTTTATTTGAGTTAATTACAGGTATAGTAATTGTGATTTTTCATTATATAACTTAGATATTGATGTAAATTATTTATTTATAATAAAAATTCATTTTGTTTACAATATCTGACGGTTTTAGTAAGAGAGGCTATATACTTAGCACTAGTATCAGATTAGTTTCTTTTTCGATAACCAAATGATGGTATAAAATCAGTTTTATGGCAATTGTATCAATTGGCAAATTATCCAGTTAATATTTATCCGTTTTTCATTAAAAGTAGTACTAATAATTATTCCATTCGCATTTGTGGGATATTTTCCCAGTGGTAAATTTAATAAATTGCATGGTAGTTTTAATTTAGAAACATGGCTTTTAATATTATTTGGACCGCTTCTACTTATATTAATCTATAAAACAATATGGAATTTCGGATTATATCAAAGTACAGGATCATAATAGTTAAAAAGGTTGAGACAGTTATAAGATATAAGAGTAAAAGTGAATCATATAGGAGGTGTTTTTTTATAGAATTTTAATGTTAAAATTAGCGAGAAGTTTGTATTTATGTTTGAACTTAATTTTGAGTGTTTTATATTCATACATAACGGTGAAATTTATATCTGTATATAATTTTCCTATATATTTATTTTGTTAATAACGACTTTGATAGAAATATTTATTTTTCTAGATACTAGTTATTTCAGATTTTTAACTAGTATAAAAACAAAGTATTTTTATTATATTTTAATAGTTTTTCAGTAGTAGTATTTATTCTTAAAAGAATAACATAAATTTATATTACGTCTTAACATTTTATTTTTGTTTATTACTTATTAATATCAATAGTGCTACTTGATTACAATTTATTTGTAATAGAGAAAAGTAAGTCTATCAAAGCTGGGAGTAACAGATATATCCTTATATAGCAACTTGTCTAAATTACTTGGTTTTTCTTTAGGTAGTTATATTTATAAGGTGAATATTGATGAATATTTAATAGTATTTATAATTATGTTTGTATTTATTTTCAAGTTTTCAAAATAAATAATTTTAAAAATGAAACTGAGAAAAATTTCTGAGAGATTAGTTTTTAATAAAGTTGAAAAGAAAAATATTATTATCAATACAGCGTTATTATCAGGAACAGCAGTGTTTTTATACCGTTGTTTATAAAAACAATTAGCGGCTAGGGAATTTAATACAGTATTCTAGTATTATATTTTTATACCAGGACTAACAGTAGTTTTTATTTTTAATACTTACTAAGAAATATGATATAAATTTAAATAAGATACTTATGTCTTTACATAATTTTTGATATAGTATTCTTCATATTGGTTATATGTGAGGTGTTTTTACCATTACAAGTGATATTATTATCTTTAATAGTGGCATTAGGGTGTCAATCAGTATAAGATTAAGGACTAATTTTCATAAAAATTAATGATAAAGATTATAGAAAAAGTATAGTTCAAATTTTTCGAATAAGTGCACCATTATTCACTATTATATTGAGTTTTGTAGGGATTATACGTTGAAAAATATTGCTTATTATATTTTTACTAATAAATGCAATTTCGGCTATTCATGTATTGTATGTGAATTTAAGAAATAGAGAGCATACTTTATTAGATTAAGGAAAAGCTTTTAGAAAATGAAAAATTAATAAAACAATGTACACTTAGTTGATTTTAGAAATAGACTAGGTGTACATTTTTGGTTTCAATTTGAGAAGTAATACTATGTTATATTACTACGAAAACCAGTATTTATTAACTAGAAATAACAAGTGATAATTTTTAGAAAGCGTTTTTCTTTTTCATATTGATTTCATATCGTTTTTCATATTACAATAAATCTATAAAAGCTTTATAACCTCATAAAAATAAGGAGGACAAAAATGGTATTAGATATTGGAATTTTATAGTTTATAATGTAAATAATAATAAAGAGAATCATCATTATTTTTGAGTTTCTTATGATCTTAAAAAAATTGTTCTTTCTCATTATAACTTTGAATAGAGGAGAGAATCAGCTATTTTAACAGACGATAATGATTTTATAGTATTTGTTAAAAGTAGACACTTGATTAATAAAGTCACTCATTCAAGAAGACGCACTTTTATTGTGTAAGCTACATGTAAACTACATATTAAAGAGTTGAAGGTTGATTTGTATTTGCAAATCAACCTTTTCTAGAAAGTAATTAAAAAGAAAAACGTAATATCGGGAGGAGGGAGTTAGATGGTAAATATTTTAACAGTGAAAAATTTATCATATAAATATAAAAAGTTCTAGTGATTACTCGATTAAAAAAATATTTCTTTTTCTGCGGAAAAAGGGAGATATGATTGCACTTATAGGTAAAAAGTGGTTCAGGGAAAAACTACGATAATTAATTCTACATTAGGGATTGTTTTTCTAATATCGAAGGTGAGGTATCTTTCGGTGAAGGGAGTGTCTGTTCGAGATGTGGACTATTGTATGCAAAAATCAATCAGTAGATTGGTACTTAAAATGTATACGACAATATTTATATGGGGCTATTATATTCTCAAAATACTATTAGTAAGAAAAAGTGTAGATGATATTATTGATGTTCTAGGTTTTAAAAAGGTAAGGAAAATCTGATTTAACAGAATTATCTGGAGGACAATTGCAGAAGAGTACAAATAGCAAGGAGTCTAGTATCTAATTCAAAAATATTATTTTTAGATGAACCTACTACAGGATTAGATGTAGTATTATCAAAAAATATATTAGAATACATAAAAAATAATAATAAAGGAACATGCTGTATTTATATCTTCTCATGATTTAGATCTTATAGAAAAGTATTGTAATAAGATAATTTATATAAATGACGGGGAATGTCTATACTTTGGGGAAATGAGCACATTCTTAAGAGAATATAATAAAGAAATAGTATACAATATTTCTTACAATGGTGAATTAAGTAAAGATATAGTAGAGAAATATAAAGATACTATTACAATCGTTGATGATAAAAAAATTTAAAAATTTTTCTTGGAAAAGAAGAGGAAATTTCAAATGTATTAAAAACTATTATTGGCAGAAAATATTACAATAGGAAGTCTACAGAAAGAAGAAATTACTTGAAGAGAATATTGGAATTGGAGGAGTAATTATATGAAAAATGTTATGAAGAATTTTTGGGGCAACATCGTATATAGAATATAAAGGCGATTGAAAATAATAAGCAGATTATATATACTCAGCTTATGATTCCAATTTTGTACTTTGTATTCTTTGGATTTGGAATAGGAATTCTTTTCAAGTTTAGCTTTTAAAGGAGAAAATGTTAGCTATATTGAATATATTTTCGTTGGAATAATTGGAGTAATACTAAGTTCTCAGATGAATCAGTCGGTTTATAGGGTGAATTTAGATAAAAATGGGGACTTCTAGCATATAAAAGAATAAAAAGGACATCAGCTATTTCATATTTTCTAGGAAGAATTAGTATTTCATTAGGAATCACAATAGTGCAAGTATTACTAATTTACTTTTTATCGTTCTTTTTAGGAATAAAAATACAGATAGTTCCTTTCTTAAAAAGTATTAATTATTGTAATTATTAGTCTAGTATTTTGGTTTTCTCTTGGGGTTATTATCTCATTAGGAACTGTATCATATAGGACTAGAGACCTCATCTTAGGAACATTATTACTACCGATAATTTTTTGCTGCACTGACTTTTTATAGTTTAGACAATTCTAAGGTGTGCTATACTATATCAAAACCCTAATCCATTAACATACCAATTAACGAGTATGAGAACTGTAATTTTTGATATGGAGCTTGATATAAATACTTATGTTACAATATTCTTAAGTCTAATAATGTTTGTTTTAGCAATAAGCGTGATAATAAAATCAGAATTATTAGGTGATGAGAGATAAAGAATGTACACTTAGTTGTGATAGAGACGACTAAGTGTACATTTGTTTTACCTTTTTACTAATTTTGTTTTTGTTTGTTTGATGTTTTTACAGGTTTAGGTACATAAGGTGGATAAAGTTTACGTCCTAATAATATTTGGAATGCTACAAGGATACCACTGACTACAAAGTAAATTCTCTATAGCGGCGATACTCGTATATGTTAAAAAATGTTAACATTATAGGAGTAATCCAAACCATATTTTTTTAGAAACATTTTGTATACGTTCAGCCTCTGGTGTGTTTTTGTGACATAGGATTACTTTGCATCATACTTTTGAGAAATTTTTACCAACAATCATATATATTACAAAAACAAGAATTAATAGTATGTAAGATTTTTCTCCAAGTGAAATAGATAAAAAGCTTGAATCAAGAATATCTTTTGAATAGACTGGATTCTGTAGAGTAAAATATAAACCAGAAATAAACGGTGCTTGAATTAGAATAGGTATTAGATTACCGAAAATTGCTGACGAACAATCATATTTTTTTATATTTTAAAGAGTTCTTTTTGAAGTTCAGTTTGTTCAATTCTTATTTTCATTCGTTCATCATTATTAGTGCTCTCTTTGATCTTCACTAAAGCTTTTTATTTTATTTTGTACAAGATCTAATTCAGGTTTTGCTTTTTCCATATTGATAGATGATGTACGTTGTTTTATAATTTTTCAGCATGAAAGGGAAGTATAATCCCTTTTTACAATAAGTGTAATAATAATTATAGAAATACCCTCAATTTTTTAACGTAGACATTAATATTCGATAAAAACATATCCATATTTTTGGTGAAAGTATTATAAAAAGAAACCGTCGTTATCTTTAGAAGAACATCCAGTTAAAAAAATATGATTAATGTTAGAGTATAAAAGTAGAATAGATATTTTTTTCATTTGTTGTCCCTCCTTACACTATATATTATCATACACATACATAAAATGAAAGGGATATCATGTAAATATTTTTTTAAATATAATATTGTAATTTAAAAAGGATTATTATGTTAAAGTCAATTATAAAAAAAGGGAAATTATAATTTAGAATTTTATAAAAAGATGAAAAATATGAGTATAATTTATTTTTGCTAATTATGTAAGTAAGATAGAAAAACAATGTTAGTGGGTTTAATTAAAGTATAGAAAATGGAAGGTAAATATTTATAGAGAATGTATATGATTTTTATTATTTGTGAAAAAGAAAAAAATTAGAAAATCTATCATTGAGATTTTTCGTATTGATACCATTGTATTTTTCATATTATAATAAAATCGTAAATATTCACAATATTATTATACTAAAAGAAGAATAATATTGTGAATAAAAAAATTATATCCGAAATTTTTATCGTCAAGTTTGACTATCACACCTCTATCTGAAATTATTTATCAAAAATAATAATATTGTAGAAGCGAAAGAAAGAGGGAAATTTAGCTTTTTGAGAGGGTTATTTAAAATTTTTAGTAAGAAATGTTGATGCAATTACCTATTCAAAAGTAAGAAATTATATAAGACTTCATGGAAATAAAAATGAAAAAGATTATATTTATAACCTATTAGCGATACTATATCTTATATTGCTCACTAACATTATATGAAATAATTAATTATTTCATAGTAAGATGTTTTAATAATATGTCGGTAATAAAAGTAATTTTAATATTGTTATTGATATTTTGGATAGCATATGATATTGAAGTAAGATTAATAAAAAAATAAAAATGAATTAATAGCAGCAATATCATCTTTTATAGCAACGCTTACTTTTGTACTAATATTTTTGAAATAAAAATAATAAGTCTAATACTAATATTTGTATTAAATATTTCTATTTTTATATAGCAAGAAAAGAATAAATTAACTTTAATCTCCTCTCAAAAATGGGTACCGTATCCAAAAAGTCAGATAAAATATTAAGTTATTTTTGTTTAGTATTTTAAACTTTAAAGTCAGTAAATATTATTACTTAAATAAAACAATAATTTTTAAGAGAGAGAATTTAGGATGAAACTGGCTAAGAAGATTTAATAAATAATATAGATATAGAAACCTTTAACTCTGGGGGTTATATCTAGAACTATAGTGAGGATATTATAATATGGAACAAGAAAGATATAAAAATTATCATTTTAATTTTGCTTGTGTTTGTGATAATTATATCAGAGTATTTTAGGCAAACATATCAAACATCTATTATATGTAAAAATAATTCATGTGGTTATATTTGTTAGCTGTACTTTTTAAAATAGTTAATATAATTAATAATTTTAAAAAGTAGAAAGGTAAAAATAATCGAACAATAGTAATACATTCACAGAAGAAAAAAAGTATAAAAAAGACAGTATACTATTAAAGATAGAACTAAAAATTATCGCTAATATATATGAATTTAATTACATAATAGGAGGTATTTATAATGGACAGTATATTAGGGATCTATCGTTGCAACTATAACTATTGCTTTTCTATATTTTTATGTTTAGAAGAAATTCTCAACCTATTTTTAAAAAGAATAAACAACAATTACTAGTAGGATTAATACCAATAGTTATATTTTGTATTTTCTTTCCAAAAGGCTATCAAAATTGCTATAATTTATTTAGTAGTTGAGATTATTTTATATATTATAGATTATCTCAATGAGAAGAAAAATTCTACGAAATAAGATTATATAATACGAAAAAGTAAAAAGGGAAGTAATATTTATCTAGTTTTTAAAAAGGAATTTATATCTTTTCCTATAATAATTTTTATTATATCTTTTACTATATAGAATGTGACGCAAATTGATTTTTGATATAATAAGTGTAGAAAAAGTCGGAAGCTAATACCGACTCTAAAAAGAAAATACTTTTTAAGTTGATGTAGTCGTAGGAGTCGCGACCTAAAAAGAAAAGGCTCTTTTTATATAGTTTGAATTAGTGTAGATATCACAAAAAGAATTATTTATCAGTAGATTACTAAAATAAATCAAATTAGCATCTGTTAATAGCCCCCAAAATTTGCCTAAATTTTTGAGGGCTATTACTCTAGTTAACTAGTCTTTTTCTTTATTATATACTTAATGATTATATATGATAGCAATATAAAAAAATAATATTTTAAATTTGTTACTTTTTATATTAATTATGTAAAGGATATTTATTATACTTGTAAAAATTAGTAATAAAAATTATATCGATTTTATCGAGTTAATATATTTAATTTATTTTATTTGAATCTATTACTATGTAGAATATTCCGATAAGTGTACATATAAGTAAATAATTTATTATGAATGTTCTTTATTATTACATAATTTATTATATTGATAATTGTAATAAATTTAAAACAAGTTAATATGTTTGTGTCACTGTCATCTCCATTTTTATTTAGGTATTTATCAATGAGACTTTAAAATTATGATTTCATTGAAATTAATTTTTAAAGTGTCTCTCAATATTGATTAAGTTAATTATTTATCTCATTTTTTAGATTTTTCTATGCAACAAAGTATGATAGTGTTGTTGATAGCAGGGTTGTTATTATAACGAATATTGCTATTTCTATATATTTTTCAGTATTCATTTTGTTATTCCTATATATTTTATTATTAATTTATTTGATGTTGATAATATTTAGCTTTGTTAAAGTAAACAATAATTTCATTATATAATTCATCCCCTATTGTCACCCAAATAGATGTTTTTAAAAATTTATTATGCCTCGAATTTATAGATTTAACTATGCTTTTAATTATATAAGATAAGAGGGTGACTAAAAAGACTAGTAGAAAGAATAGATAAATTTAAAAATTTTTATTTATGAAATATACTCCGTTTATGAATGTAAAATATAATATATGTTTGTAATTACATATAGAGCAAAATTATATTTCTATTATTAACGCTTTCATTGTAATGTATTTTGTGTTAAAGTCAATAAAAAGACAATAAAACGTATATTATATATCAATCGGATATGATTTTTCCTTTTTCACTATGAGAGAGTAGTGATATCTGATATAATGTAAAAGAAATAAAAATATATAAATTGATAAGATTATAGATTTTTAAAATCTCCTAAAGGAGTTTTTGTTTAATAAATTCATGAAAAATAGGTAAGGTGGTTTTTTTATCTTATATACCGGATAATTAGAAGTAAAAGATAATAAATTTAATTATATATAATAAAATTTGAAATACAAGTATGGAATATAGAAAAGTTTTAAGCAGAATGATACTAAGTACAGTAAGTTTGAATGAAAGTAAAATAAGAAAAATATATCAGAGAACAAGAATCGCATGACATTGTAATAGATAAACTAACAATAAAAAGAATATACAAATCCATTTTGAAATAAGAAGAAATAGATAAACCCGTTTAACGGGTGGCGGTTGTTAAAATAAAATAGGTCTTGATTGAGTGTGAAGGCAAGTTCCTTAAGGCGCGTGTTAGTAACAAAGGGTTATATCTGAAGAGAAAACCACCACTTTTTAGGGATGATTAGTATTTTTCACTATGAGAGAGTAGTGATATCTCGATATAATGTATAGGAGTGAAAATATATAAATTGATAAGATTATAGATTTATTGAAATCTACTAAAGGAGCTTTGTATGATAAAATTAGTTGTTACAGATATTGATGATACGTTATTAAATAGTGATCGTGAGATTTCTAAGAAAAATAGAGAAGTAATTGAAAGAGTGTAAGAAACAAGATATTAAAGTTATTTTTAGCATCGGGTAGACCTGATTTTGGAATGATGAGTATAGTAGAAGATTTACAACTTGATAGTTATGATAACTACTTACTTTCATTTAATGGGGCTAGAATTGCTAATCTTAAGACGAATGAAGTGATCTCATGAGAAGTTTTTATCTCCTGAGAGAATTAAGTTCTAATAGATGTTGCTTTGGAGAATGATTGTGATATTCACTTATCAAGGTGGGAAAGTTCTTACGAATCGTGATAATGAATATGCACGAATTGAGTCTGGTTTAGTAAGTGCAGAATTAGTAATTAGTGAAAATATGAAAGATGATATTAAAGTAAGGTGCGTCAAGGTAATAATTCTTAAACATCCCGATGAAGCTGTTGTGGTGAAAGATAAACTTGCGCTTGAATTAGGTGATGAGTATGAGGTTGCTATGTCTAAACCGTTCTTTATCGAGATTAACGATAAGGGTATTTCTAAAGGAGTATCTTTAGATTCATTATGTAAAAACTTGGTTTAACAAATGAGAATGTAATGGCATTAGGTGATGGTCTTAATGATTTAAGCATGATTGAGTTCACAGTATGGGAGTTGGTGGTTGATAATGCTAATCCTACTTTTAAAAAGAAGCGGCGAATTTTATTTCTAAGTCAAATGATGAAGATGGTTTCCGCTTATGCTATTGAAAAATTTGTTCTTGGTAAAGATGTGTAGATAGAAAGAGGTTCTGATGAAAGTAACTTTGATTTGTGTAGGTAAAGTTAAGGAGAAATTTTATAGAGATGCTATAAAAGAATATGAAAAACGTCTTGGAGCATATATTAAGTTAAATACTATAGAAATTTCTGATGAAAAAGTAAAGGTAGAAAATGATTCAGAAATAGCTCTTGCGATGGAAAAGAAGGAAAATAACATACTTTCAAAAATTAAAGATAATCAATATGTTATTACTTTGGAAATTTTTAGGTAAGAATTTATCAAGTGAAGAATTTGCATCAAAAATTGATAATTTAATGCTTACAGGTAAGAGTGATGTGGCATTGGTAATTGGTGGAGTTATGGACTCTCTGATAGTGTGAAAAAGCGTAGTGATTTTGCATTATCGTTTAGTAGGATGACGTTTCCACACCAGATGATGCGTGTTGTTTTACTTGAACAAGTGTATAGAGCTTACCGTATAATAATAGGGGCAAGTTATCATAAATAATTGTAAAAGGATGAGGTTGTATTTTCAGACAATTTCATTCTGCTATTAAAATTATAAAAGATTTTTAGTATAATAAAGGTGAAAGAAATAAAGGAGGGAGAATTTGTGAATATATTTAAAATGACAACTAGTCAGAAAGATAATGTTATTTCTAAAGAAATAATTATTGCACTTAGAAAAAGGGGAAGTGATACAAAAAGAGCGATAGTAGAGTATTTTAGAAAAAAATTCAGAAGTTATAACTGAAGAATATATTGATTTTCGTCGTATTTCTGAGAAGAGTAATAAAGAATATTCACCTTTTGAGTTTTTATTAATTTTAGTTTGAATTATTTAGAAAGAGCGGAATTTTTAAAAAAGAAAATAAAATATACACTCTTACGGATAAAGGACGTGAGGCTAACCTTGAAGTTTTAGATTTTTCTCACTATTTACAAAAAGATTAATAAAGAAATTAAACAGAAAAAGAAATCGTTGATATTGAAGAGGTAATTACGGTTGATGAAAAAAGAAATTGTAGAAGATCAGTGGAGAGATGAGCTAATTAGAAAAATTAAAAATTCAGTCCAGCAAAAATTTGAGATGTTTGCAAGAAAAACTTGTCTCTAAGATGAATGTTGAAATGGATGAAAAGATAGGGATTCAAGTTTCTAATGATGGAGGATTAGATGGGTTTGGATATATAACAAGTGATGATTTTCGAACTGCTAGAGTTGCTATTCAGGCTAAAAGATGGGAAGGTAATGTACCTTCACCAGAAATAGATAAGTTTAGAGGGGCAATGGATAAATATAATGCTGAGTTTGGAATATTTATCACAACATCAAAATTTTCAAAAAGCTGCTATAGAAGCATCTCGTTTGGGAACTAGAGCCATTACTCTGATTGATGGAGATATCATTGCTGATTTAGTAGCTAAATATGAATTGTATGTTAAACCTGTAACAACTTATGTGTTAGATGAATTTTATGATAGTGAATAAGGAGGAATTATTTATGTTTAATTTAGATGAGTACATGCTACATCAAGTGTTAGCTATTGTTACAATAGTATTCCTTATATTTTTTTATTGTCGGGTATATTATTACAGCTATTTTCTCAAAAATTATGTTTGATATACTTGGGGTTAGGTCAGGACTTGCATTTATACCTTTCTATAATACTTATAGAATTTATAAAGAGTATAAAGGACGTGTTTGGAAGAGAAATTGGGGAGTTGCCTATTTATTAACTTTTGCGTTGCCTATGGCAGTCATAGGAGGATTGGTATTTGCATTAATTAATCTACCGATAATTACAGGTGATAAATTTTATGAAGAATTTGCTACAACACTAATTTTAGGACTTGCTGTATTGATAATTGTGGATTAGTAATCTCAGTGTTTAATTTTATTCTGTTATTTATTATGTATTTACCAATATTCGATACGAAAGGTAGAAGAATAGTATTATATATTGAAGCGGGATTAACAGTTTTATCTATGTTCAGTGCATTTATTTTCCAGGGGAACACTACCTTAGCGAATATTTTCTCAGTAGGTCAGTTTATATTCTCTATTGTCTTTATGGTTGTATACTTTGTTGCTGCGACAGATATCAGAGCTAGAATTAGAAGTGGAGAATATGTACTTCAGGAGAAGCTAGATTATAGGATTTCAAACAGTTATGAAATAAATTCTATTTTAAAAGCTCGAGGAAGAAGATTAGTAGTTCCTAACATGAATAATAGCTTCAGTGATTATCCAAAGAATAATAATGAAGAAGTAAATAGAATTGAATATGTTTAATAAATAGAACTTTAGAGGATTTGAATATGATGTTTTAATCTTCTGAGTTTTTGTGTAAGATTTCTGATGATTTTCTATAGATCCTTATAAAAGTAATTAAAAGTATTGTTAATTTATGACATTATCATGTTAGATTTTCTAACGTATATTTACAATTGTAGTATTTTTAAAGTATAATAGAAAACGTAATAAAACAAATTTAATGAGGAGTTGACTTTAATGGATAGATTTTTAGAATTATTAACTACTGTTAATGACTTTATGTGGACTTATTTCCTAATAGGGTTAGTAATGGTAACTGGTATTTATTTTACATTTAGTACTAAGTTTGTTCAATTTACTTACATCAAAGAAATGTTCAGACTTATTACTGAAAAGCCAAAAGTAGGTAAGGACGGAGAACAAAAAGGGGTTTCAGCTTTCCAAGCATTTACGATCTCGGCTGCGTCACGAGTAGGTACTGGTACAATTGCAGGGGTTGCTATTGCGATTGCAATGGGTGGTCCTGGTTCAGTATTTTGGATGTGGGTAATGGCGCTTTTTGGTGGAGCTTCATCTTTTGCCGAATCGACATTAGCCCAAGTATATAAAGTTCGTGATAGAAAAGGTGTTTATCGTGGGGGACCTGCTTACTATATGGAAAAAGGTCTAGGACAAAAATGGATGGGTGTGCTTTTCGCGATTGTTATTTCAATAACTTATGGTGTAGCATTTAACTCAGTTCAAACTAACACTATAGCACAAGCATTACAAGTATATGATATTAATTCAAATGTTGCAGGGATTGCTTTATTAATTCTTACAATTTTCGTAATTTTTGGTGGTGTAACAAAAGTTGTTAAAATTACTCAATGGTTAGTACCAGTAATGGCGGTAGCGTACTTATTTATCGTATTAGTTATTATGGTTATTAACATTGATAAATTACCTGGTGTTCTTGCTCAAATCGTTAAATCAGCATTTGGTCTTGAACAAGTAGGTGGTGGAGTAATTGGTATGGGAACATCAATTCTTTTAGGAATTAAACGTGGTATGTTCACTAATGAAGCTGGTTTAGGATCAACTCCTAACGCAGCAGCAACAGCTGATAGTACTCACCCAGCTAAACAAGGATTTATCCAAACTTTAGGAGTTTACTTCGATACTTGTTTAGTATGTACAGCAACAGCATTTTTAATCTTACTATATCCTGGTGTTGAGTATGGTGCTGATAAGTTGCAAGGTATCCAACTTACACAAGCTGCTTTAACTTCACAAGTAGGAAGTATTGGAACAATCTTCTTAATCGTAGCTATTTTCTTATTCGGATATAGTTCTGTAATTGGTAACTACTACTATGGTGAAACAAACATTCAATATTTACTTCCTAAAAAATGGGCTGTAAATGTTTATCGTGTTATCGTATGTATCTTCGTATATGTAGGAAGTGTATTAGATTTAAACTTAGTTTGGGGAATTGCCGATGTAACAATGGGTATTATGAGTTTACTTAACTTAATCGCGATTATCGGTCTTTCTGGTGTAGTTTATGTAGTATTAAAAGACTATGTGAAACAACATAAACAAGGGAAAAGATCCAGAGTTCTATTTAGATAATTTACCAATTAAAAATAAATAATGCCACAGCATGGAAAAATAAAAAGAAGACTAATATTTAAAAAGTACTTCGATGATGGAATTATATTTCTAGTCATCGAAGTACTTTTTGTTTATAGTTAGGAGTAATATTTTTATTTCACTTGCAATATGAAACAAAGTGTGTTATTATATTAAACATATTTTAATTATAAAATATATGTGATGAGCCGATAAGTAGAAGTTCTTGCAGTACTGTAGGATACAGAAAAAGAAATCAGTGGTTGAGAGATTTCTCCTAGGCAGGACTTTGAAAGTAGCCGGTGAGCATTTAGAGTGAAAGTAAGTAGCTTTTAAACGTGGTTAGAGCGTTAATCTTATTAAGTGCTAATTTATATAATTAGAATAAAAGGTGGTACCACGGAAACTTTCGTCCTTATGTAAGGATGGAGGTTATTTTTGTCTAGAAAAATCATCACCAATACAATTAGAAAAAGTAAAATAATTAATAATAAAATAAAAAAATTTAGGAGGAACAGTCATGACTGAAATGTCTACAAAATATAATCCGACCGAAGTAGAAAATAATCGCTACAACTGGTGGTTGGAAAAAGAAGTTTTTAAAGCTGATAATAAAAGTAAAAAGAATCCATATACAATCGTAATTCCACCACCAAACGTAACTGGTAAATTACACATTGGGCATGCTTGGGATACAACTCTACAAGATATGTTAACACGTTACAAACGTCTTAAAGGATTTGACGTACTTTACCTTCCAGGAATGGACCACGCTGGTATTTCTACACAAGCTAAAGTAGAAGCTAAAATGCGTGAAGAAGGATTAAGTCGTTATGACTTAGGTCGTGAAAAATTCTTAGAGCGTGCATGGGAATGGAAAGAAGAATATGCTGGATATATTCGTGCACAATGGGCTAAACTTGGATTAGGTTTAGACTATTCAAGAGAAAGATTTACATTAGATGAAGGATTAAATAAAGCAGTAACGAAAATTTTCGTAGATCACTACAACAATGGTACAATCTATCGTGGTGAGAAAATTATCAACTGGGATCCAGTTCAAAGAACTGCATTATCTAATATCGAAGTAATTCACAAAGACGTAGAAGGTGCATTCTATCACCTTAAATATTTCTTAGCTGATGGAAGTGGAGACTATCTAGAAGTAGCAACTACTCGTCCTGAAACTCTATTTGGAGATACTGCGGTTGCTGTTCATCCTGAAGATGAAAGATATCAAAAATATATTGGTAAAACAGTTCTTTTTACCAGTAACAAACAAAAGAAATTCCTGTTATTGCAGATGAGTATGTGAAAAAGATTTCGGAAGTGGAGTAGTTAAAATAACTCCTGCTCATGATCCAAACGACTTTGAAGTAGGTGAACGTCATAACTTAGAACGTATCATAGTTATGGATGAAGGTGCTGTTATGAATGAACATGCTGATAAATATAACGGTATGGATCGTTTTGAATGTCGAAAAGCTCTTATCGCTGATTTACAAGAAAGCGGAGTATGCTTCAAAATTGAAAAACACCTTCACTCAGTAGGACACTCTGAGCGTAGTGGTGCAGTTGTTGAACCATACCTTTTCTAAACAATGGTTTGTTGATATGAAACCTCTTGCTGATAAAGTTTTTAGAAAATCAAAAGATGCAGATAGAAAAGTTAACTTCTATCCACCTCGTTTTGAAAATACGTTAAATACTTGGATGGAAAATATCCAAGACTGGTGTATTTCTCGTCAATTATGGTGGGGACACCGTATTCCAGCATGGTATCACAAAGAAACTGGTGAAGTTTATGTTGATGTAACCCACCAAAAGATATTGAAAACTATGTTCAAGATGAAGACGTTCTTGATACTTGGTACTCTTTCAGCATTATTCCCATTCTCAACATTAGGATGGCCAGATTTAGAAAGTGAAGATTTCAAACGTTACTATCCAAATAGCTGTCTAGTAACTGGATATGACATCATTTTTCTTCTGGGTTGCTCGTATGGTATTCCAAGGATTAGAATTTACAGGTACTCGTCCATTTGAAGATTGTTTAATTCTACGGTTTAGTACGTGATGAACAAGGTCGTAAGATGAGTAAATCACTTGGTAATGGTGTAGATCCAATGGAAGTAATCGAACAATACGGAGCGGATAGCTTACGTTACTTCTTAGCTACTAACTCAACACCAGGTCAAGACTTACGTTATTCAACTGAGAAAATTGAAGCAAGTTGGAACTATATCAATAAAATTTGGAATGCTTCTCGTTTCGTAATCATGAACCTTGAAGGTTTCGAGTATAGTGATATTGATTTAACTGGAGAAAAACATTAGCTGATAAATATATCTTTAACAAAACTTACTAAAACTATTGAAGATTTCGAAAAGATTATTCGAAAAATATGAATTTGGTGAAGCGTCGTATTCTTACAACTTCGGTATGGGAAGAATTCTGTTCATGGTATATTGAAATTGCTAAGATTTCATTAAATGGTGAAGATGAAGCTACTAAGAAAACAACTAAATCTATCTTAGTATATGTACTTGATGCTTCTCTAAAAATGTTACATCCGTTTATGCCGTTTGTAACTGAAGAAATCTGGCAACATATTCCTCACACAGGAGATAGTATTGTAACTAGTGAATTTTGCTAAAGTTGAAGCAAGTCTAGTGTTTGAAAAAGAAACTGAAGATATGCAATTTATCCAAGATGTAATTACTGCAGTACGTAACATCCGTAGTGAAGTGATGCAGCCAATGTCTCGTGAGATACCTATTAAGATTAAGTACTCACAAGATAGCGTAAAAAGGTACTATTAAGTGGTAGTGCGTACTAGAGAAATTTGCTCGTCCCAGCGAACTTATTATCGAACGCGAAGTAGAAGCAAGTGAAACTGACATTAGCCGTATCTTACCAGGTGCTGAAATCTATGTTTCATTAAGTGATTTAATCTGATGTAGACAAAGAAAAAGAACGTCTAGGAAAAAGAATTAGAAAAAAATTACAACAAGAATTAGATAGAGTAAATAAAAACTTTCTAATGAAAAATTTGTCGGTTCTGGCTCCAGAGGCGGTTGTAGCTAAAGAAAAAAGAAAACAAGCAACATATCAAGAACAATATGATAGTGTTAAAAGAGAATAGCTGCATTAGATAATTTAAAAATAGCATAGTATAGATGAGAGTGATTCGAAAATCGTATAGATTTTTATCGAACCACTCTGATTTATTGGTTCTTTTGTCAAATTCGGTTGATTTGAAAATTAGGAGAAAGCTATGCTATATTAAGTAGTATAGCTTTTTCTATTTTTCGTTTTAGTCTTACTTTCTTTTTATCGAGAATATCTTGGCGCTCTTTTTGAATATCTAGGTTTCTTGTTAGTTTCAGAAGGTATAAATAAGCTGAATACAAGGAGTATTTTTAGCTTTAAAGTTACTAAAAGATCTATAACTATAAGAAAATACGCTTAATAACTTTAATTTTGTTATTAATTCCTTCTAAAGGACCGTTAGAAAGCCCATTGTAGTACATAGTATTCTTAATCTGTCTTTTATATTTTCTAAGTGTTTTTAATAGCTGTAAACATATATCTAGGTAAAGTAGATTTATTGTTAATTAAAGCTTTAAACCTATCAAAATCATCTTTTTTCAAGAGATTCTCAAGGTCTTGGATAAGCCAATAACACTTATAAAGTTGAGAATCTTGCTTAATTAGGTAGTTGACAATATCTTGTTCAGTAGTGATGTACTTAAAAGTATTTAAACTCTTATTGGTACCATTATCTAATTCATCATAGCTTGTAAGGAGATTCTTCCAATAACATTTCAATTGTCTGTATAACTCTTTATTTTTTTATCTTTAATACTGTTCATAAATGAAACTCTATATTTATTAAAAAAGCTCTATTAACTAGTTGAACAATATGAAATCTATCGATAACTCATCTTCGCATTAGGAAAAGTTCTCTAATAATACTTTTTATAACCAGAGTTCATATCAATAACTACAGCTTTGACCTTACAACGTTCTTGATAAGAATAGTATAAGAAGTAGTCTTTAATAATTTTATTAGTTCTACCTTGAAGTATATTTTGTATTTTTATGAGTTAATGCGTCTGCATACACGAAGCTCATTTTACTTATGCTATCAGAAGTGGAAGAAACCTCATCAAAGCACATATAATAAGGTAAACTTTTTAGGTCTTTCTAAAGTTTTAGATAGATCAGACTGTATTCTTAATACAGTGTTAGTAGAAATAGCACAAGATTCAGCTATTTCCTTTGAAGTATTCTCTTTAGATAACCTTTTAATAATTCCAGCTCGTAGATTTTTAGAAGTATTAGAATACTTTCTAACTTCAGTAGTTTCAGCTGTGAATGATTTACGACAACCTCTACATATAAAAACGATGTTTATTTAAATACAAGATAGCTGGTTTATCAGAAATAGCAGGAATTTTAACCTTTACTCTTCTATAACCGTTATTAGTTATCTTACATTCTTTACAATAAGGACAAGAGTTAGATGAAGCTTCAATACTCCGTAATAAACGAGATGCTTACAACCATTTATTTCAATTTCTGTTTTATCTAGAATTTTTATATTTTCGTCAGTTATTTGTAGCGTTATTTTAAGAGATTTGCTATAATATACATATGAATGTAAATTTCCTTTTCTTGATTTTTTGCTCATACTTAAATTATAGAGAATTTTACATTCTTTCTATTTCTTTATAATTTAAATACGGCTGATATTTATTATCAACCGTATTTATTATAGACCCTATTTATTATATAGATTAACTGTAAAAACTCTAAGCTAGTTTTACCTAGCTTAGAGCATATTAGTCGTCTTTGTTATTCTTTTTTCTCCAGATTAGGAAGAAAAATTATAGCGATTATTATGATTATTCCAATGTATACACCATAATTTTTAACCACTTCTCCTGTATTAGGAAGAGTATTTAGTGATAGTAGATTCATCTCAAATCCTCGTTATATTATTTTTCTTCTTTTTGTTCAGGAGTGTTGTTTAGAACTTCAGTTTCAACACGTTCTTTAACAGAATCTAAAGTTTCAGATGATTTATTAGCAAAAATCTTCAACTTTTTCTTGAACATTTGATTCGTCAACATCTTTTTGATGTTAGAAACTTGATCTTTAATTTTTCAAAAAGATTCTTTTTGCTTTTTCTGCATAAGATTCAATAGAAGGTTTAAGATCTTCAACGATTTTTAGCATCTCCTAGATTTTCTTTAACTTCTGCAGTGTATTCTTTTTACGTTAGATACATGCCCTTTAATATCTGTTACATTATTAGATAATTCTTTTCCGTAATCAACAGCATCGTTGTATTTGTTCTCTAAAAGCATTTTTAGCTTTTTAAGATTTTTACTAGGTCGTTGTATAGGTAGATTGCCGCTTCCTCAACACCATTTTTCTTAGTGTAACGAATCATACAACGTGTGTAACCGATAGTAATCCTTAGATTTTTCTTAACGTATTCAGTGTGATCTTCTACTTTATTTGGATTTTTGAATAATAGTTAGTAATGGCTATTCCTGTACCGATTGCGAATAGTTTTTGATAATTTTGACATACAATTTTTCCCCTCAATATATTATTAAATTAATTATAACATATAAATATTTAAATTTAAATAAAAATAGATATTGAGTAACTCTATTTTAATAATTTGGTAATAAATGTTATTAATATCACATAATATATCTAATTTAAAAAGTAAATAACAGAATATATTATAATATTATTACACATTAATTAAAGGTAACGCTTGAATTAATGTGTAACATATATTGTATAATAAAAATTATGATACAAGAAGGAGGAACAATGAAACTTACGGAAAGACACAAAGCTATAATTGACATAGTAAAAGAATTTTTGAACCGATAACAAGTGATGAAATTGCAGAAAAAGCTTTCTTTGGGGAAATCTACTTTAAGAAATGATCTTGCGGTCTTAGGAATGTTAGAAATTTTGGAAGCAAAACCTAATGTAGGTTACTATTACAATTATAATTTTTCACCAGGAGAACAACGTGAAGAAATAAAAAGTAAATTAGTTAAAAGATGTAATGGGAATAGCGATAACAGCTAAAAAGTACAGCGAACTATTCTGAGGTATTATCGAAATTATTTATTTATGATGTAGGGACTATTTTTATTGTAGATGAGAATAATCATCTTGCTGGTGTAACATCTAGAAAGGATATGCTGAAATTATCTAGGAATGCTGATGGACAAAAATCTTCCTATAGTATTAGCGATGACTCGCGTTCCAAACGTTATATATATATATGAAGATGAGTTAGTTACTGATGCATTAAGAAAAATTAATTTTACATGAGATTGATTGCTTACCTGTTGTAAGGGACGAAAAGATGGTAAGGTAATCGTCGGGAAAATATCGAAAAAACTACATTAATTAAGTTATTATTGAAATGCTGGAGGGATAATATGTTAACTGTACATATAATTTCAGATTCAATAGGAAAACACTGCAAAGGATGTGGTTGATGCAGCACTTGTAGCAGTTTTCTTATGAGAATAAGAAGTATAAAGTACTTAAAAACTCCAATGTTTGTACGAAAAGATAGATTGTATTATATCCAATGTAAATGAGGGAGATGTAATTGTTCAAACATTAGTTGATGGTGCTTTAGCAAGCTATGTAAAAAGAAAAAGGGTTAGAAAAAATATAAAAGTTATAGATCTATTAAGTGAAATGCTTAGTACTTTCTGAAGAAAAATCAGGAGTAAAAAGCTGAAGGAAACTCCTGGTTTAAATAGAAAGATGGGAGAGGAGTATTTCAAGAGAATAGATGCTTTTAGAATTTGCTGTGAAGTATGATGATGGGAAAGATATAAAATGGTCTAAAAAGAAGCAGATGTTGTAATTTTAGGGTGTATCGAGAACTTCAAAAACACCATTAAGCTTATATTTAGCAAATAGAAACATTAAAAGTTATGAATGTTCCTATTATTCAAGACTTGATACTCCGGAACAGCTATATGAAGTAAAAAGAAAAGTAATTGGTTTAACAAATTCAGTAGAACAACTTAATAAGTTGAGGGAAGAAAGATTGAAGACTCTAGGAGTATCAGGAATTCGGATTATACTGATGAAATACAAATTTTCGAAGAGTTAGAATATGCTCGTAGATTATGGGAAAAACTTGGATGTCCGATAATAGACGTTCAAAAATAAAGCTGTTGAGGAGACGGGCTGAATTAATAATTGGGATTATGAGAGAAAGAGGCCTCAAAGGTTTAAAACAAAATAATTAAGAAGAAATAATTATGTAAAACAATAATTTGTTTATGGGGGAATTTTTACAATGTCAAAAATATGTTTATAATTTTAGTGAAGGAAATAAAAGATATGAAATCTTTATTAGGAGGAGAAAAGGGCAAACCTGCAGAGATGAAAGGTTTAGGGATTAGTGTTCCTCCTGGTTTCACTATTACTACAGAAAGTTGTAATAGTTATTATGAAAAATGGGGGAAAGAATTAAACCTGAGATTTTAAAAACAGATTAACGAACAACTTGAAATTTTAGAAGAAAAATATTGGGAAAATTAGGAAGTATAGAAAAACCTTTATTGGTATCTGTTCGTAGTGGTGCAGTATTTTCTATGCCAGGAATGATGGATACTATTTTTAAATCTGGGACTAAAATGACGAAACTACTATAGCATTGGCTAAGAAGAATAATAACTATCGTTTGCTTTATGATAGTTATAGAAGATTTATTCAAATGTTCTCAGATGTTGTTATGGATGTAGAAAAATATAAGTTTGAGGAAGTTTTAACTAGAGTTAAAAATGCTAATGGCTACGAGCAAGATAGTGAATTAAATGAGAAAGATTTATTCAATATTGTTGAAGAGTTTAAGGCAATTTATAAAAAGAAGTAGGTCGAGAGTTTCCTATGAGTGTGAAAGAGCAGCTTATGCTAGCTATTGAGGCTGTTTTTAAAATCATGGAACAATAATCGTGCAAAGTTTATAGAAGATTACATAATATTAGTGATAAACTTGGAACAGCAGTAAATATTCAAGCTATGGTGTTTGGGAATATGGGGAGATAATTGTGGTACTGGAGTTTCATTTAGTAGAAAATCCTGTAACAGGAGAGGATGAACTTTTGGTGAATATCTAATTACTGCGCAGGGGAAGATGTTGCAGCAGGTATAAGAACTCCCAAAATATTAGTGTCTTAAAAAGATGACCTGCCACATTTATATAAAGAATTTGTTGAAATTTCTAAAAATTAGAACAACACTATAAAGACATGCAAGATATCGAGTTTACTATTGAAGATGGAAGGTTGTATATTCTTCAAACAAGAAATGCAAAAAGAACACCAAATGCAGTAGTTGAAGTTGTGGTATCATTAGCAGAAGAAGGTGTAATTTCAAAGAAGAGGCGATTCTGAGAGTAGGAACAGAGGAAATAAATAAACTTCTTCATGCTACATCTGAGGAAAATCATTAAAAAGAAGCTAAACAATTAACTCAGGGTTAGCGGCATCACCTGGAGCAGCTGTTGGTGGTATTTATTTTACAGCGCAAGAAGCTGTAGAAGCGGCTGAAAAACAAAAACCTGTTATTTTAGTAAGAGAAGAAACCTCCAGAAGATATTGAAGGTATGGTCAGTCTCAGAGGCTATTGTAACTTTACGTGGTGGTATGACATCGCATGCCGCTGTAGTAGCAAGAGGAATGGGTAAATGTTGTGTCTGTGGTTGCCAAAACATGATTATAAATTATGCTGAAAAACTCTGAAAAATTGCTGGGACATTACATGAAGGTGATATAATCTCAGTTGATGGAAGCAGTGGTAAAGTATATCTTGGTGAAGTAGATAAAGTTGATGCCAAATTTAGCGATAGATTCAATAAACTTTTAGGATGGGCTGAGTGAAATTAGAGAACTTAAAGTACTAGCAAATGCAGATAATGAAACTGACGCTAAAGTTGCTTTTTGAGTTTGGAGCTGAAGGGATAGGATTATGTAGAACAGAGCATATGTTCTTTGAAGAAGATAGAATTAGTCTAGTTAGAAAAAATGATTTTAGCAAGTGATACTAATGAGAGAGTTAGATTCTTAGATAGATTACAACCAATTCAAAGTGAAGATTTCTATAAGATTTTTTTAAAGAAGCTCAAGGTAAAATCTGTATAATATAAGATTATTAGATCCGCCGCTTCACGAATTCTTACCAAAAAGATGAAAAATACTATTAAGCTTATTGCCGAGGAAATAGGTATAAGTGTTAATCAATTAGAAACGAAAATAGCTAGCATTGCAGAATTTCAATCCTATGATGGGACATCGTGGTTGTCGACTAGGTATTACATATCCGGAAATTTACTTAATGCAGGCGAAAGCTATTAGTTCAGCGGCTATTAGAGCTCGTAAAGAAGGTGTTGAAGCAATGTTGAGATTATGATTCCTTTAGTAGGTTTAGAAAAGAACTTGCGGTGTTACGCGAACAAATCGTTGAACTTGTGGAAAAAGAAATTCAACTGTACAATGCAGAGTTCAAATATAAAGTAGGAACGATGATTGAAATTCCACGAGCTTGTCTAATTGCTGATAAGATTGCAGAGCATGCAGATTTCTTCAGTTTCGGTACTAATGACTTAACTCAATTAACATTTGGTTACTCTAGAGATGACGCTGAAAAATTTATTGATATTTATAAGAAAAAAAATATCTTAGAGTCAGATCCATTTGTTCATCTTGATGATAGTGGAGTATTAGGACTTATGAAACTTGCAGTTGAGAAAGCAAAAACTACTAAATCAAGTATTAAGCTTGGAATTTGTGGAGAACATGGTGGAGATGAAAGATCTATCTTATTATGTTCTAAAATAGGATTAGGATATGTATCTTGTTCACCATACAGGGTAATTATTGCCAGAATTGCAGCAGCTAAAGCAGCTATAAAAATGTTGAAGCAGCAGTAAATAAATAATATATCTATTGAGAAGCTATTAAAATAAGATAGCTTCTTTTATTTATAGTATTATAATAATCTTTAGAGTATAATAGTAAATTATTTAAATTTGATATTAATTAGTAAGTTTATAATTGAAAGAGCTTGGCTTATGTTACAATATTATTAAATAATAGTTAATATTTGCAAAAGTAAATTGATCCAATATACATTAAAAATTAATGTAGTATATTATGACATTTTATTATGAAAAATTAATAGAATAAAGTGAAAGTTTAAATATATAAAAAGAGAGGATATACTATGGCAGAAAAATAATAACAATCGGTTATCAAGAAGAGATAGGCACTCTCATGAAAGAAAGAGTGTTATGCCAGGTGGATATATATCTAGAGAAAATACTAATCCAACGAACAATGGTCAACCAAGAAGGCCATTAACAAATGAAGAAATAATGAGAAGAAGCGGACAAGGAAAAATCGTCCTGTTCAGCCGCAAAATCCTCAGCAACCTGATAGAGGAAAAAGAACAGGAGGCCCAGGAGGTCCGAGAAGACCAACAGGTCCAAATAGAATAAGTAATCCAAATTCTAAAAAGAATAATAAAGCATTATGGATGAAGATTATTAGATATGGTTTATATGTGGCAAGTGTTGCTATTATATCAATTTTCTTATTATGTGTGTTCTGGATATACCAAGCACCTGCATTTGATTCTAAGATCTTAGATAATAATTCAAGAACAATTGTTTATGATACAAATAATAATGAGGTAGCAAAATTAGGTAACCAAATTGGTGAGAACTTAGAAACTGCGGATATACCACAAAATGCAAGATGCTATCTTGGCAACAGAGGACAATAGATCTTTCGAACATGGTGGGTGGTAGACTTTAGACGTTTAGTAGGAGCAGTTGTGTCAAACTTAACTAGTGGTTTTGGTTCACAAGAGGCATCAACTATTTCTCAACAATTAATTAAGAGAACCTTCCTTGACGATAATAAGAGTGTAAAAACGTAAAGTTCAAGAAGCATACCTTGCATATAAACTTGAGCAAAACTATGATAAAGAATCAATATTTACAATGTATGTAAACAGAATCTACTATTCTGATGGAGTTTACGGCTTAAAAACCACTGCGAAATATTATTATGGGAAAGAATTAAATCAACTTACTCTTCCTCAGATGGCTCTTTTAGCGGGAATGCCATTGCAGCCCTAATACGTATAATCCTTACGATAATCCAGAGGCTGCGAAGGCACGTCGTGATACGGTATTATACTTAATGCAATATCATGGGAAAATATCAGAAGTTGATTCACAAGCTGCTCAAAAACAGATGTATTATCAGGAATTATAGAGCGTGATGAAAGTGAGCGTGTATTACTATCAAGTGAGTTCGATTCTAAATATACTTCTACATGAATCAAATTGTAAATGAATTGAAAAACAGTAAAGAATACAAAGACTATGAAGGAGATGTCTTAAACTTAGGGCTTAAAAATTTATACAAACTTTGATTCTAAGATTCAGGACACTTTCTAACTGAAAGTGTTAATGCAAACTATGCTGGAATAAAAACAAGCAAGTAACGTTGCGATGGTTGTATTAAATAATGAAAATAGTGGTATTGCTGCTTTATATGGTGGTAAAAACAAACATTCCATGGATTTAATATTGCTACTCAAAGCAAAAAACTGCAACCTGGTTCATCAATCAAACCGATTCTTGCATATGGACCTGCAATTGAATACTTAAATTGGGGATCTGATCATCACTAGTTAATGATACTAAGATTCCAAGGTTCACAAATTCAAAACTGGATAGACAATTCCACTGGTAATATAACTATTAACAATGCATTAGTTTGGTCATATAATATACCAGCTATTAAGACTTACCAAGAAGTAGGATTTAATAGAGTAAAACAATATGCTGCTCAATGTTGGAATGAATATCACTGATGATTCAATTACTACCCAATTGGAGGAAGTAGTGATGGATTCTCACCACTGCAAATGGCAGGCATATGTTCCATTTTAGTAGTGGATACTATGCAACACCTAAAGCTATTAAGAAAGTGTATGATAGTGAGGGAACTGAAGTGAAAAGCTTTTAGTACAGATGATAGAAAACGAGTTATAAAAGATTCTACAGCATACATTATGACATCTATGCTAAGAAACGTAGTTAATGGAACTGCAGCTAATGCTCGTATTAGTGGAGCTGACATGGCTGTTAAAACAGGTACTACTACTTTCGGAGAAGGCGAAGCTCAGAAATACGGTTTCGATATAAATAACTATTCTAAAGACTCTTGGACAATAGGTTTACACTAGTAACTATACAATGGCTGTATGGCAAGGATTTGATGCAATAGATGGTCCTACTAAGTATATGACTCAAGATGATACTCAGAAGACACAAGCACTGTATCGAATTAACTATGCAAAATATTGTAAGAATACATCCTCCAAAAAGGATTTACAGTTCCAGGAAATGTTGGTTCTATAAATGGAGGAGTTAAGATTGTACAGAAAGTGACGTCGTCAAATAGAAGAACAAAATAGACGTGAGCAAGAAGAAAGAAGTCGATGAGAATAACAACGATAATAATAACAATAATCGTAACAATAATCTCTGATGATGATAATTCGAATAATAATCAAAACGATACATCCAAATGATCAACAACAATAATTTATCAAGAGAAACAATAATAACACTACTGTTTATAACTCCGGTACAAGAAACAATAATGGAGTAAATAATGGTGTTAATAACAATACAAATAGAATACGAGATAATTAGTCATCTTAACTACTGTAAGATTATTTTCTTACAGTAGTTTTCTCTTTATTGATATTTTTAAAATACTACACAAAAATTTAGAAATGGTGTACAATATAGGAATGGAGCAGTTTATTTATTCTTTTGTTTAACATGAATATATTATTCCATAAACTTATATTATTATAAAGATGGATGTGAAACTATGAAGAAAAATTAGTTATAATTACAGGAATAAGTGGAGCAGGAAAAATACAGCATTACAAGTCTTTGAAAACCAAGGGTATTTTTGTACAGATAATTTACCTGGATTAGTTGTGAAGATTTTTGAGAATAATAGAAGAAAAGATATTGATAAAACAGCGATAAGTATTGATATAAGAAGCAAACACATTTTTGTTGATTTAAAAGAATTATTAAAAACTACAACAAAGTGAGTACTTTTGATGTTAAAAATCTTATTTTTAGATAGTGATGATCAAATTGGTCCAATAGATATAAAGAAAACTAGATCATCACTTTATCTACTGAGTTTAGCTTACTTTGAAGGTATTGCTCAAGAGAGAAAAGATATGAATGATATCAAAGGGTATTGCAAATTATATTTATGATACTACAAATACTTCTGTAAAAAGATTTGAAGATGATTAGAAGACTTCGGAATTGAGAAAAAGATAGTTATCATATACAATCTCAAGTTTTGGTTACAAATATGGAGTTCCTATTGACGCAGATAATATTGTCGATGTTCGTTTCTTGAGAAACTCCGTTTTATATAAATGAATTACGAGAAAAACTGGTCAAGATAGTGAAGATATGATTATGTTTTTGAGGATGAAGTCACTCAGGAATTTTTATGATAAATATTTAGAACTTATGACGTTTATGGTAGATAAGTATCCAATGAAGGTCGTGATAAGGTTGCTATAGCAGTTGGATGTACAGGTGGTAAACACCGCTCTGTTAGCGTAGCAAGAAGATTACATGAAGATATTTCAAAATTAGGATGCAGGGTGTATTTAGAACATCGCGATATTAATAAGGGTAGGTAGAAAAATGAGAACTAAAATAAAAGTAGTTACTATTGGCGGCGGAACTGGTTTGTCCGTTCTTTTAAGAGGATTAAAGAAATATCCTCTTGAGATAACTGCTGTAGTAACGGTAGCAGATGACGGAGGAAGTTCTGGAAAGATGAAGTGATATGAATATTCCTTCACCGGGAGACATTAGAAATGTTATTGCAGCGTTATCTGATGTTGAACCATCTTAGAAAAATGTTTCAATATCGTTTTTGATAGTGGAGAAGTTAAAAAGGACATCCTGTTGGAAATCTAATGATAGCGGCTATGACGGATATTCATGGTGATTTTTCTACTGCGGTAAAAGTTAGTGGTAGAATTTTTAAATGTACGTGGAACTGTTTTGCCGACTACTAATGATATAGCGACATTAAATGCTGTATTATCAGATGGAGAGAATTATTCGTGGAGAATCTTCATTACAAAAGGCTGGAGGAGTTATTGATCATGTATACATTACTCCCTTCAAGAGTTAAACCTAATGAAGATGTGACTTAAGGCAATAGAAGAAGCCGATTATATTATTATGGGACATGGAAGTTTATATACTTCATATAATCCTAACTTAGTAATATCTAAGGTTCAGAGAAAAATAGAGAAAGTAATGCTAAGAAGATATATGTTTGTAATGTTATGACTCAACATGGAGAAACTGATAATTACACGGTTTCAGACCATATAGTTGCGATAAATAAACATGTAGAAGAGAACTATTTTGACTTAGTAATTGCTAATTCACGTGAGTTTGATGATAGTATTTTATCGAAATATCACAAGAGAAAACAAGAACCGGTCAAAAATCGATCAGAGAAAAATTAAAGAGTTGGAATAAAAATTAATAAAAATAATGATGTAGGAATCGTTGATAATAATACGATTGGGCATAATGCTGACAAAGTTTCGAATTAATTTTACGATTATATTATAGACGATAAAGCCAACAATGATTTATAATAAAAGGTGAGAAAACAAATAAGGAGAAACCAAAAATGCACTTTAAAATTTGATTATTCGAAAGCACTAAACTTCTTTAACGAACAAGAAGTGGAAAATATGGAAGGTTATGTGAAAGTTGCTCACGATCAATTACATAATAAAACTGGAATTGGTAGTGACTCTTAGGATGGGTTGATTTACCAACGAACTACGATAAGAAAAAGAATTTGCTAGAATTAAAGAAGCTAGTATCCAAGGAAATTCTGAAGTACTTGTTGTTATCGGAATTGGTGGATCTTACTTAGGAGCTCGTGCAGCGTTGAAATGCTAAATGATAGTTTCTATAACTTCTACGAAAAAGATAGAAAACTCCTCAAATCTTCTTTGTAGGTCATACTATTTCTTCTAGTTATACTCAAGAATTAGTGAATTACTTAAAAACTACAGGAAAAGATTTTTCTGTAAACGTACTTTCTAAATCTGGTACAACTACTGAACCTGCGATTGCGTTCCGTATTTTCAAAGAATTATTAGAGGAAAAATATGGTAAAGAAGGAGCAAGAGAAAGAATTTTTCGCTACTACTGATAAAGCTCGTGGAGCATTAAAATCATTAGCTGATGATGAAGGATATGAAAACATTGGTAGTACCTGATGATATCGGTGGACGTTTCACAGTTCTTACTGCGGTAGGTTACTTCCGATTGCTGTAAGTGGGTGATATTGATATAGAAATGATGGCCGGGGCTAAATTAGCTCAAGATGAACTTTCTTCACCAGACTTAAGTACTAACATTGCTTACCAATATGCTGTAATCGCATGTATTACAACAAAAGGTAAATTAATAAGGACTTTGTTTCTTATGAACCATCAATGGTTTTACTCAATGAATGGTGGAAACAACTTTACGTGAGTCTGAAGGTAAAGATGGAAAAACATTATACCCATCAAGTGTGTGCTTCTCAACTGATCTTCACTCAATGGGCAATATGTTCAGAGAGGACGTCGTATTCTAATCTGAAACTATATTAAAAAGTTAAATCTCCAAACAAAGATATTGAACTTAAGAAAGCTGAAAATAACTTAGATGGTCTTAACTATCTAGCTGGAAAAACTATGGACTTTTGTAAATACTAAAGCATTTGAAGGAACTCTCTTGCTCACACTGATGGAGGAGTACCTAACTTCGTAGTAGAACTTCCAGATATGAGTGAGTTACATTCGGATACTTAGTATACTTTTTCGAAAAAGCTGTAGGTATTTCTGGATACATGCAAGGTCTAAATCCATTTGACCAACCAGGAGTAGAAGCAGTATAAGAAAAATATGTTTGCTCTTCTAGGAAAACCAGGATTTGAAGACTTAAAAGCAGAATTAGAAGAAAGATTAAAAATAATCTAGAATAAAATAAAAACACTGATAGAGGAATAATGTTCCCTTTATCAGTTTTTATGAATATATTAGATAATTTAATCTATATCAAATATTTTAAGTACAGTTGACGGACGGTTCCATCTATCTTTAATTGTTATTTAGCATCAAGTGGATATACACCCTTAAAATTAAACCTGTAGTCTCATTTTATCGATGGAACTTTTCAAAGTTCCATTATCAGCTACATACAAAAATATTTGAGTAAAAATTAATAATATTTAAAAATTAATTAATGTCATTTTATTAATCAAGTTATATTTTTCTTACTGTTTTTGTAGTAGCTGAAGTGAAACACTTTTGTGTTTTTCATTGCGAGAAAATAAGACTACAGGCTTATTTTCTAACGGGATATCACTTTATTGAGATAACAAAAGATATGGAGGTGTCATAAGCTTCTACTAAACAATAGTTTGAATAGAAATTAAAAACAAAAAGAACGACTCTATAAATTCAATTTAATAAAATCGTAATTTACGAGTCGTTTTATCTTTTCGCCATAGTTACAAATGTGAACTTATCTGGTCTATATGTCAGAATTCCATATTGTAGTATATTTCCACTTTTGATAAATATGTGATACTTTCAACAACGGCGACCATATTATACCTCCTAAGTCCATATGTTGTTTTTCTTCTTCAGTGGCATATCTAAATGAGATCTCACGTCTTGAGTGTGTGATGTTTAATCTTAATTCCTTTTTCTAGATATTTATAAATAGAAGATTCAGCTATTTCTTTATTAATAATGGAACAAGCTTACGATCAAAAATAAGACACCTCGTATTCTAGACGTTCACCGTTTATTAATCTACTACGACTAACTCTGTAAAAATCATTGTCTTCATTTGATCCGAAAAATATCCATTATCTTTTTATCACCTTGAATGATATAAAGGGATTCTATAGAAGTTTTGATTTCATATTTTCCATCAATATTTAATTCAGAAGAAGTTTTAATGTTTCCCGAGATAGTTATTTTTATCCTACCATGTCCTAGGATTAATGAGTTTTTCCTTTCAATCTTTTGGATGTAACCATTAATTTTCTAGCAAAGATAGAGCTTTCTGATTGTATCTTTAGAATAGCCATATTCTTTTGATCAGCTCATTTTCACTCGGTAATTCAGTATTACGTTTATATACTCGAGTGTCTATTTTTCTTTTAAGTCTCTGTAGACTTGTTTGTAGTTTACTCATTTACTATTAACCTCTCAAAGTTTGTCTATATTATTATAAATGTACTAAGATTAAAAATCAAGAAATATGTAAAAAGCTTTTCATAGTGTTTTTCAACATTTACGTATAGGTTACATGATGACATAAAAGAATTACATAAATGTGTTGACAAAATGAAAGTGTTTTATTATAATAATAAATGTTAAGTTATAAGAACTTATGTTTGTAAATACAAGTTATAACGGAGGAAAACTAATAATGTCAAAACGTTCAAGTGGTGTTTAATGCATATTACATCATTACCAGGTCAATTTGAATAGGAACATTTGGTAAAAGATAGCTTGATGAATTTATAGATTTCTTAGAAGAAAACAAAACAAACTTATTGGCAAATTTTACCACTTACAACTACTAGTTATGGTGATTCACCATACACAAAAGTTTCTCAGCAGTAGCAGGAACTTAAATCTAATTGATTTTTCATTGTTAAAAAGAAGATGGATTGTTTGAAGAAAGTGATTATGCAAATGTTAACTTTGGAGAAAACCCTGAAAAAGTTGATTATGCATTATTATTTGAAACAAGAAGACCTATTTTAGAAAAAGCAGTTGCTAACACTAGTAAAAATAGTGAAGTATTAGCTGAAATTGAAAAATTTGAAGCTGAAAATTCAAAGTTGGTTAGCTGATTATGCTGAATATATGGCTATAAAAAGAAAGTTTTGGATATAAGAGCTTTATTCACTGGGATGAAGATATTAAAAAAGGTGAAGAAGCAGCTCGTGAAAAATATCGTACAGAACTTCAAGATAGCATAAGATACTATACAGTTACACAATATTTCTTCTTTAAACAATGGTTAGCATTAAAAAGAATATGCTAATGAAAAAGAATAAAATTATTGAGACATGCCAATTTGATGTAAGTGCTGATAGTGTTTGAAATGTGGACTATGCGGAACTATTTAAAGTTGATGCAAACAATGAACCACTTTATGTAGCTGGATGTCCTGCAGATGACTTCAGTCCTACTGGACAACTTTGGGGTAATCCAATCTATGATTGGGAAAAACACAAAGAACAAGGATTTTCATGGTGGATTTACCGAGTGCAAGAAAGTTTCAAAATCTATGATGTACTTCGTATAGATCACTTTAAAGTTCTCTGATTTCTGGCAAATAGATAAAGATGCTGAAAATGCAGTAAATGGTACTTGGGAAGCTGGTCCAGGAATTGAATTATTCCAAAAAATAAAAGAACAGTTAGGTGATTTACCAATTGTTGCAGAAAATCTAGGATTTATCGATGCTAAAGCAGAAAAATTATTAGATGATTCTGGATATCCAGGAATGAAAATTCTTCAATTTGCTTTCCCTGGAGAAGATAACTTAGATCGCCCACATCATTATACACAAAACAGTGTTGCTACACGGGAACTCATGATAATGATGGATTAATGGATGCAGTGTGAAAAACTAGCGAATCAGAAAAAGAACTAGTTTCTGAATACTTGAATCGTCGTGATGATGAAACAATCACTGAAGCAATGATTAGAGGAATCTACTCTTCAGTAAGTGATTATGCAATCGTAACAATGCAAGATTTATTAGACAAAGATGCACAAAGCAGAATGGACATGTTCCATCAACAGTTGGAGGAAACTGGGAAATGAGAATGCTTATGAAGATCTAACAGAGAGAAAAGAATTTTTAAGAAACATTACAGTAAGATATTCAAGAGAGGGTATAAAATGTCATTTAGTAAATATGTATTAGATAATGCAAATAAAGAACTAAGTACTTTAGAGAACAAAAGAAATATATATACAACTATTAAATTATGTAAAGAACAAGCTGATAAAAAGCTTTAAACTCTGATAAAAAGAGAAGTTTACTACATTTTTCAGCAGAATTTTTAATTGGTAAACTTTTATCAAACAACCTAATTAACTTAGGGATTTATGAAGAAATCGAAAAAGAATTAAATGCAGCTAACAAACGTCTTAGCGATGTTGAAGAAGCAGAATTAGAACCATCACTAGGTAACGGTGGTCTTGGGCGTTTAGCATCTTGCTTCATCGATTCTATATCATCATTAGGAATCAATGGTGATGGAGTTGGATTAAACTACCACTGTGGATTATTCAGACAAGTATTTGTTAAAAATGAACAACACGCAGAGCCAAACTTCTGGATTGAAGATTCTTCATGGCTAAGAGATACTGATGTTAAATACACAGTACCATTCAAAAACTTCAACCTAACTTCAACTCTAAAAAGAATTGACGTACTAGGATACAAAAAAGATACTAAAAACTACCTAAACTTATTCGATATCGAATCAGTAGATAGCAGTATCATTGAAAATGGTATTAGTTTCGATAAAACTGAAATCGAGAAAAACTTAACATTATTCTTATATCCAGATGATGAGTGATAAAAAATGGTGAATTACTGCGTATTTACCAACAATATTTCATGGTATCAAATGCAGCTCAACTAATTTTAGATGAAGCTATTGCTAAAGGAAGTAATGTTCACGATCTATACGTAATATGCATATGTTCAAATTAACGATACTCACCTGCGCATGGTAATTCCTAGAATTAATTCGTTTACTAACTGAAAAACACGAGATTGAATTTGAAGAAGCATATACAATCGTTCAAAAATGACTGGTTACACAAACCACACTATCTTAGCTGAGGCATTAGAAAAATGGCCATTAGCATACTTAGAAGAAGTGAGTACCACACTTAGTAACAATTATCAAAACAATTAGATGCAGTAATTAGAGAGAAAATATGAAGGTGAAGATATTCAAATCATAGATAAAGATGACATAGAGTACACATGAGCTAACATGGATATCCACTTCTCTAACAAGTGTAAAACGGGGGTTGCATACCTACACACTGAAATTCTTAAAACTCTGAGTTAAAAACACTTCTATGAATTATATCCAGAGAAATTCAACAACAAAACTAACGGTATCACATTCAGACGTTGGTTAGAGTTTTCTAACAAGACCGTTAACAGGGCATACTTAAAAAGAACTAAATCGGTGATGAATACTCAACAGATGCAACCAAAATTAGAAAAACTATTAGCATTTGCAGATAGTAAAAGAAGTGGCAACTAAAATTAGAAGAAATCAAACACGAGAATAAACTAGTTCTGTAAAGTACCTAAAAAGAAACTCAAGGTATCGAATTAGATGAAAACAGTATTAGTGATACTCAAAATCAAGAGATTCCACGAGATATAAACGTCAACAAATGAACGCTTTATATGTAATCATACTTAGATATTAAAAATGGAAAATTACCAGAAAAGAAAAATCACAGTATTCTTCGGTGGTAAGCAGCACCAGCTTATATTATAGCTCAAGATATCATTCACTTAATTCTATGTCTATCAGAATTAATTAACAATGATCAGAAGTAAACAAATGCTTAAACGTATTCTTAGTGAGAAAAACTATAACGTAAGTGTAGCTGAAAAATTAATACCAGCAACTGATGTTTTCAGAACAAATTTCATTAGCATCTAAAGAAGCAAGTGGAACTGGTAATATGAAATTCATGTTAAACGGAGCTCTAACTCTAGGAACTCTAGATGGAGCTAACGTGAAATTGACGAACTAGTTGGTCGTGAAAATATTCTACATCTTCGGTAAAGAAAGTGATGAACATTAAACTCTACGAAACTGCTGGATATGTATCTCAAAGAATACTATGAAAAAGATGGTGTCAAAGAGGTTGTTGACTTTTATCGTATCTGAAGATTTAGTTAAACTAGGAAATAAAGAAAGATTAGAAAGATTATACAACGAACTTCTTAACAAAGACTGGTTCATGACACTAATTGACTTTGAGGAATATTACGCTAAGAAAAGAAGAAATGTTAGCAGATTACGAAAATGTGAATTATGGATGAAGAAGAAAGTTATTGCGAACATTGCAAAGGCAGGATTCTTCTCATCTGACCGTACAATTGCTCAATACAATGAAGATATTTGGAATAAATAAAAGAAGGGAACATTAAACAATGAGACTATTAACGATTAATGTACATAGTTGGTTACGAAGAAAACCAACTGAAAGAAAAATTAGATATTTTAGCAAAAGGTAATTGTAGAAAAAGAAAATTATGACGTAGGTTTGCCATGCAAGAAGTCAAATCAATTGATTAATAGCAAAAGATGTTCACAGATGGAATTAAAAGAAGATAATTTTGAAATTATTACTTGATAAAATTAGAGAATATGGAGAAGATAGTTATAGTTACTATTGGACTTACTCTCTCATATGGAGTTGATAAATTCGAAGAAAGGTATTAGCGATATTAGCTAAAGGTGAAGTTGTTGCCGTAGAGGATTTTTACCGTACGGCACAACAAAACCGTAACTTCTATCGAATCGAGAAAATATTACAAAGTCGATCTTAAAATAAATAATGAGATCATAGAATTTTACAGTTGTCATATGAACTTTGCCAACATGTAAAGGAAGACATAGATCAAATCTTAAACCTAATTAATTATACAGATAACAATAATCTTAAAGTTTTTCATGGGAGATTTCAATACGGATTATTTCCATCAAGTAGATGATTACAAAAGAATACTTGATAAAGGAGTTATACGATACATATGAATTAGCCGAGAAAAAGACAGGGGGCGTTACCGCATATAAAAATATAAGTGGTTGGGAAGATTCTATGTGCTCGAAAAATTGGATTATGTATTTATTAATAGAAAATTAGATGTAAAAGAAAGTTTTGTTATATTTAATGATGATAATTATCCAATAATTTCTGATCATAATGGCTTAGAAGTAACATTAGCAGAAAAATAAAAAGGAGGAAAATGTTATGTTACAAAAAATTCAGCGCTTTTGGTGGCGCGATGTTAATGCCATCTATTTTATTCGCATTCTCTCGGATTAGTGGTGGATTAACTCAATCTTAAAAACCCCTAACTTAGTAGGGAGCATCGCGACAGAAGGTAATCTTTGGTACAACTTCTGGTTCGTAGTAGAACAAGGGGGATGGACGATCTTCAACCAAATGCCAGTAGTATTCGCACTAGGTATTCCAATTGGTCTTGTAAAAAGCAAATGGTCGTGCAGCATTAGAAGCGTTCTTAATCTACTATGGTTTATAACTACTTCATCAAGGATTCTGACTCAATTTAAATTCTTTGGTGTAGATGTAACACTGCTCTTAAATTACCTACAGGTTTTAACTAGAATCGCTGGAGCAATCACATTAGATACTTCAATCATCGGTTCTATCGTTATTGCATCTATCTCAGTATGGATTCACAACAAATACTTTGATAAAAATCTTCCTGAATTATTAGGAATTTTCCAAGGATCAACATTTGTAATCTTAGTAGGATTCCTAATCATGATTCCAGCTGCATTTCTTAACAGCTCTATTATGGCCAAAAGTTCAATTAGGAAATTGCTGCTTTACAAGGATTCTTAAAAGTATCTGGAGTTGCGGGAGTATTCACTTACACATTCCTAGAAAGAATTTTAATCCCAACAGGATTACACCACTTCATCTATGGACCATTCATGTTTGGACCAGCAGTAGTAGAAAATGGAATCACAGCTTACTGGGTACAACACATTCAAGAGTTCTCTCAAAGCTCAACTCCATTAAAAGAGTTATTCCCTCAAGGTGGATTCTCATTACACGGTAACTCAAAAGTATTTGGATTACCAGCAGCAGCTTTAGCTATGTATGTAACAGCTAAAGACAGCAAGAGTTGTAGCAGGGTTATTAATCCCAGCAGCACTTACTGGTTTCTTAACAGGAATCACTGAACCAATCGAGTTCACATTCTTATTCGCAGCACCAATGTTATTCGCTACTCACGCAGTATTAGGTGCATTAATGTCAGCAACTATGTATCAATTTGGAGTTGTAGGTAACTTCGGAAGTGGATTAATCGACTTCTTAGCTCTTAACTGGTTACCAATGTTCAAAAACCACTCATCTCAAGTATTCGTTCAAATCGCAATTGGATTAGTATTCTCTGTAATCTACTTCTTCGTATTTAGATTTATGATTCTTAAATTCCAATTAAACACACCTGGACGTGAAGCAGATGATGCTGAAACAAAACTACTACTCTAAACAAGAGTACCGTGAAAAAGGTAAAGAAGCAGCTAAAACCAGAAGTTAGAGATGATGCAGCTACTCACGACGATCAAGCAGTAATCATTCTTGAGGTTTAGGTGGTAAAGATAACATCGTAGACGTTACTAACTGCGTAACAAGATTACGTGTTAATGTTAAAGATGAAAGCTTAGTTAAAGATGATGAATTTTAAAAACGTTCTGGAGCTTCTCTAGGAGTTGCTCGTAACGGTAGAAGCTATTCAAGTAATCATCGGGGTTCTCAGTAGGACAAGTTAGAGAAGCTTTCGAAAAAGAATTACACAAATAAGATAATTAATAAAAAGGAACTGATGTAAAAATCAGCTGTTATGAATATCTATATATAGATACTAGTACGTTATTAAACTAGTGTTCTACCTGTATTCACAAACAAGGTAGCAAGCAGTTATAATATATGTTTTAATGATAAATAGAACATTTATAAAAAGGGGAATTAAGGTGGTAACTTATAGATGCTAGTAGGTATACTTGGTAAACAATTGTTACCAAGTATTTTTAATTTATATTAGAACGCTGGAGTAGCGTGTCCTTTTGGTTTAAGTTCTTTGTTAATGTAATCTTTAACTTTTTCACTAGCTAATGCTTTTTCACTGCTTGAACTTTAGCATCGTCTTTTGTTATCTTCACGAGCTACAAGTGAGATAGCGAATGTTAAATCATCTGATTTTTCAAGAGCTAGACCGTTTTTATCGGAGTTAATCCTAATTTAGAGATGTAAGTTGGGTAGTTAAATACTAAATCTTTTTTTCATTGTATGCTTCGTTAAGGTTTAGTAAACTTACTTTAGTGAATTTAAGGTGTTTTGGATTATCTTTGATATCTGCTTCAGTTACTGTAAAGCTGTTTGGATCTTTAAGAGTAATAACTTTAGCGTGATCTAATAAACGTAAAGCACGAGCTAAGTTTGTTGGATCTGAAGGGATAGCTACATCAGCACCATCTTTAAGATCTTTAATATCTTTAAGAGTTTTTGAGTAGAATGATACAGTCGCGTTGTAAATTGGTTGAATAGCTACAAGATGAGCATTATTTTTTTGGTTAAATTGTTCCATGAATGGTCTGTGTTGGAAGAAGTTAGCATCAACTTCTTTATTGTTTAATGCAACGTTAGCTTGAACGTTATCAGAAACTTTAACGATTTCTAAGTTGTAACCTTCTTTTTTAAGATCTTCTTTGATCATTTCTAACATGTCTGTCATTGGAGAAGTGTGAGAAGCTACTTTTACAGTAACTGGTTCTTTCTTCTCTTCTTTTTTAGGTGCTTCAGTTTTGCTTGAACATGCTGTTAAAACTAATAATAATGCAGCTAAGCTAGCTATAAATGAAATTATTTTTCTTCATTATATTTTCTCCTATTAAGTATGTATTTAGAGGTAAGGTTGTTGATTGTATATATTATAGATTTTGAATTAGTAATAATAAATATTTATTAGAAGGCTGCAGTAGCTTTTACCTTCGAAATTCTTTTTGTAAGAAATCTTTAACTTTTGGGCTTGTTAAAGCTTTTTTCACTGCTTGAATTTTTTGCATCGTCTTTGTTATCTTCACGAGCTGCAAGAACACCAGCATATGTAAAGTCAGCTTTATCTTCCATTAGAAGTCCATCCTTCATTGGTGTAAGGTTTAATTTAGCAATGTAAGTTGGATAGTTGAAAACTAAATCTTTTTCTGCATATGCATCACTTAAGTTTAAAAGACCAACTTCTGTAAATTTAAGATGTTTTGGATTATCTTTGATATCTTTTACAGTAACGTTATAGCTGTTAGGATCATTTAATGTGATTAATCCACCGTGAGCTAATAATCTTAATGCACGAGCTAGATTTGAAGCATCAGATGGAATTGCTACATCAGCACCATCTTTAAGATCTTTAATGTTTTTGATATTTTTGAGTAGAATGCTGGAATTGAGTTATAAACTTTTGCAACAGCTACTAAGTTTGTTTTATTTTTTTCGTTGTACTGTTTCATGAATGGTTCATGTTGGAAGAAGTTAGCATCGACTTCTTTGTTTGCTAAAGCAACGTTAGCTTGAACATTATCAGATACTTTTACAATTTCAAGAGTATATCCTTCTTTTTGTAAATCTTCTTTAACTAATTCTAACATGTCAGTGAATGGTGGGACATGAGCAGCAACTTTAATAGTTTTGTCTTCTTTTTTTTCTTCTTTTTACTCGCTAGTTTTACTAGAACATGCTGTTAATACAAGCACAAGAGCTAAAAGACTAGCAACAATAGATAATACTTTTTTCATTAATCTATTTCTCCTTCTTGTTTGTGAAACGTTTAGCTAATCCATAACCTATAGATTGAATAATAAATACATATATAATAAATATTATTACTATTAAATACATTAGATCATAATTGTATTCTTGATATCCATATCTCAAATGCAAATTCACCAAGTCCACCTGCTCCGATTACACCCATTACAGTAGTATACGCTAGTAAACTAATAGTAGTATAGGTGAATGATAAGATTAAGTTATCCATTGTAGCAGGTAATAAGAAGTATCTAATAATTTGAATTTTAGTAGCTCCCATACTTATAGCTCTATCAACAATCTTCTTAGGAACATTAATAAGGGCTTGTTCAACAAATCGAGCATAGATACTCACACCAACTAGTGTAAGAGGCAGGATTGCTGCAATATTCCCAAAAGATGTTTTAAATAGAAATCTATTTACAGGGATTAATATGAATACAAAAATTAGAAACGGAACACTACGTAGGGCATTAAGAGAAATGCTAAGTCCTTCGTAAACGGCTCTATTCTTTAATAAATAATCACGACTGAAAGCAAAAAAAGCATAATACCTAATGGTAGGGAAATGAAAAATACTGTTAACATAGAGTAAATCATCATATAGTTTGTTTCCCAAAAATGCTTTCATAATACCATCGTAATTGGCTTTAAATAAATCAATCATTTAATAAAAACCCCTTTTACGTAGTTATAGTAATTACTGTCGTAATCGTCTTTGCATTTTTATTAGGTACGACAATATCTTTTATAGTAGAATCATCGATAACTACCACCTGTCACAGAAGTTCTTCAATAATGAAAGACTGTGTGAAATCATAACAATCGAAATATCAGTTGTAGTTCGTAGTTTGTTTAAAAGAGCGAAAAATCTCTTTCTCACTATTAGTGTCTAAAGCAGAACTGATTTCATCACAAAGTAGAACTTCAGGTTCTTGTAGTAGTGCCATAGCAATAGCAACTTTTTGTTGTTCACCACCACTTAAGCTACCACAAAGACTATTTTTTTAGTCTTGTAATATTCATGAATTCAAGAATATCATCATTTTCTTTTTATCAACAGAAACCTTATTTAGTTTGTATACTAAACTTAAATGATAATATACACTTTTTATTATCAATAAGATTAGAGTGTTGGAATATGTATGCTAGATTTTTCTAGTGTTTCTAAGGGTGCTTGTGTCCATAGATTTTATAGAAGAGTTTTTATAAAGTATATCTCCACTATCATATGAAACAATCCCTGTTAATCATCTTAAGAATAGTACTTTTACCTGTACCATTTCTTCCGATAATTCCAATAACTTTTTCTTATTGATATCAAAATGATATATTTTCTAATTTGAAGTTAGCATCTTTATATTGTTTTGATACGTTTTTAATTGAACTATCATAATATACCTCCAAGAAAAACTATACCACTTTTTAGAAAAATGATTTCAAGAGGTTTGTTTAAAAATTTTTGAAATTATTTGTTCATATTGTTCTATGCATGTTTGATAGTGTTTTAGACATCTGTTGTGTGTGATAATTTGTACTGATACAGTTTATCATTGTATATTGAAAATGGTTTTAAAAATATAAGAAAAATAGTAAATATTACTATTATCATAGTGATTTGTATTATTTTTATTTAGAAGATATGAAATGAATTGTATTAGAATAAAAATCAAAAGTGGATTATTTTTGTATTACAGGGTGGAAAAATAAAGTATTTAACAAAGAAATTAGTATTTATATTTTCTAAAAATGTTCTTATATAATTCTTTTTATTTATTTAGTTGAATCGGTTATAATTATAGTTATGGTCTAAGGAGGTAATCTATGAAGAAATTGACAATAGTAGATATAGCAAAAATGGCCGGAGTAGGTACTACTACTGTCTCTAGATACTTTAATGGTGGAAAATTTAAAAAGAAACAAGAGAAAGAATTAAAGAAATAGTAGATAAGTATAACTACACACCAAACACCTTTGCTAAGGCATTAAAAAGTACAGATAGTAAAATTATTGGAGTTATAGTTCCATGTCTTCATTCTTTTGTTAGTGGAAATACTTTTTAAAATATCTTGATAAAGAGTTAAAAGATAATAATTATGAGACGTTGATAATGAATGCTAATTTTGATGAAAATAAGCAGTTAGAGTATATATAAAAATTAGCGAGAATGAATGTAGATGGAATAATCTTATTACCAACAACTATGACTAAAAACTTACGAGAGCACTATAAAATCTGTGGATGTTCCTGTTGTTATGTTAGGACAAGAAGGTGAGTATACATATAGTGTTGAGTATAATGACTTTAATGCAGCAGAGATCTAACTAATTACATATTAGCAAGTGGTCATAAAAAAAGTAGCTTACCTAGGTGTTAGTGAAGACGATGTTGCAGTAGGATACTATAGAAAAATTAGGAGTAATAAGGGCTTTAGAGAAGTATAATATAGAACTTGAGAATATTTTAATTACTAATTTTCGGAATGGAAGAAGGATATGAAATAGTAAGAGAAAATATAGAAAAGTTAAAAAGAGGATAGTTGTTTAATTTGTGCAACTGACAATTTGGCTTATGGAGCAATAAAGGCCCTTGAAGAAGAGGGATTAAATGTAGGTGAAGATTACTCTGTAGCGGCATTTGGAGATTATACTTCATCTGCATTATTAAAATCACCATTAACAACGATAAAAATTTGACTTTAAAAGGATGCTGCTAAGCAGACTGTAGATATGTTATTGAATATAATAAAAAGAAGAAACAGCTATGAAACTATTAATTGGTTATGAATTAAAAACAAGAGATAGTGTAGTTGATTTAAACAAGATGGAGAATAAAATGACTAAAAATAAAAGCAATTTTTGATATTGATGGGACGATAAGAAGCTTTTAAGACAAAAAACAATTCCTGAAAATACAGTAAAATACTTTAAAAAATTAAAAGAACAAGGGATTAAGATATTTATAGCTACAGGAAGAGCACCATTTCATACTACATTTTTTTAAATGATTTGTTAGATTTTAAATTTGATGGCTATATTACGATAAATGGTCAATATTGCTATTTAGAAAATGGTGAAGTTTTAAATGATAAGATATTATCTCAAGAAGATATAAATGTTCTTCCTTATTTTAAGGAGAATAAGATTGCGTGTGACTTTGCTTTATTAGATGGTGCATTTATGAATTTGAAAAATTCAAGAGTAAAATGGTTAGAAGATGAGCTAGGAGATCCAGAGCGTTTTAAAGAAGATCCGTTAGCATATGATAAAGCAATTAGTGAGAAAATCTATCAGCTTAATGTCTTTGTATCAGAAGAGGAAGAGGCGGACTTTTTAGCATATATGCCTAATTCAAAAAGCAGCAAGATGGACTACTCATTTTACTGATGTCATTCCAAAAGATGGTGGGAAAAATACCGGAATTGATGCGGTTATTGCACACTTTGGTATTAAATTAGAAGAAACTATGGCATTTGGTGATGGTGGTAATGACATAGATATGCTTAAACATGCAGGAATAGGTGTAGCGATGGGGAATGCCGTAGAGAATGTTAAAGAGATTGCAGATTATATCACAACAAGCGTAGATGATGATGGAACAACAAATGCGTTAAAAACATTTTAATGTAATATAAGAACAAAGACTAGAAGAATTTTAATAAATCTTCTAGTCTTTAACTATTTACTAAATTTTTCTAAGAATGTCTCAACACTTTCTTTTGGCATTATGACAGTAAGTTTATCGTTAGCTTCTAAAAACTGTTGTTCCTTTCGGTACTATTTTCACGTCCAGAGTCGTTCAATCTGAGAAATAAGTGTGTTTTTCGTCCACTCTATTTCTCTGATAGATTTTTCCAACTAAAAACTATCGTTTGATATTGTTGTAAGAATTTTCCACTTCCATTTCAACTTCATTATCTTCTAGTTTATTACTAGTTAGTATGCGATCTAATAAATATTCATAAACAGGTTTTGTTCCTAGTATATTCGCAGTCATATAAGAGAATAGGCAACATATAGTGCAATAGGAAGAAAATAGTTAAGTTTTTGTGTCATTTCAAATAGTAATATTATTGAAGTAATAGGACTTCTGACAATTGCATGTTAAATATCCAGACATTGACAAGATAACAAATAGAGCAGTATATTTAGCATCAAAGAAGTTACTAAATAACGTTCCGAGTATAGCTCCTTGAATCAGAAATTGGTAGGAAAATTCCACCTGCAACACCGGACGTGAATGATATAAGTGAAAATAAAGTTTTTATAAAAATATAAAGTTAATAAAAACATAAAGCTAAATTTATTTTTCAATTAAAAAAATTCTACTAAAACTATGTCCGCTCCCTCAAAAACTATGGGATAAAAATAAATAGGGACAAAATGAAATGAGAAAAAAGCTACTTGGGGGTCTAAACACTATATTTAATTTGAAAATATTCGTAAATTTTGAATAGTATTTTTTATAGTAACATTATAGAATGTTCCAAATATTCCTAGTAAAATACCTAATAAAAGCAAACCCAAGGATATATATTAACTTCACATAAGGAACATCAGGGAATTTAAATATTGCTGTAAGTCCAAAAAATATATTGTCCAACGATATTAGCCACAACAGCAGCACTAAAGCAGCAAATTATAATGTGATTTGCTTATGAACTCTTCTATAGAAAAATAGAACGCCTGCAAGTGGAGCACCAAAGGCAATAGATAAACCTGCACCAGCACCACAAGTAATAAGATATTTTTCTTTAATACTATCCTTTTTTTAAAATTCTTGATACAAGTTTTCCACTCATAGCCCCGAGTTGAATAGATGGGCCCTCTCTACCCTAAAGATAGACCACCTAAACTAGCTGTTAATCCTCCGGTGATTTTATAAATAAGTACACGTAATGGATTAGGATTTAATCTTCCCTGTTATTTCTGCTGATACTTGAGGAATTTCCACTCCACTCGCCATAGGTTCTCTTTTAGTAAGAAATCCAGAAAAATAATGCTAGATAATATTAACGTCCCTAGGAGGAAGATCTTATATATGAAGCCGTTTTTTTATAATTCTGCAGTATAGTGAACTAGTTTGCTCACTATAACCTATAAGGAGTCTGTAGCTAGCGCCGACTATTCCAGCAAATAATCCAACTAAAATTCCATCAAAAAGTAATGATGTTTCAATTTTAAAATTTTTATTTTCTATTTTACTGATTTTGGAAATTTTTCATTTAAATCTCCTTTTCTAAAAAATGTCTATATCATAATTTTACTCTTAAATAGAAAAATCAAAAACAATTTTAAAAATATCATTTATTATTAAAAATGCAAAATGTATGATATAATATAATTATATTAAGAAAGGAGTAAACAGGATGAAACATATTATTAGGTATTGCTATTATACTATTAGTTATCTTATTAGGTCTTTATGCATTTTTGGCTTAAATTGTTAAAAAGGTAAGCCAGGAGAATCGCTGGAGCTGAAGTAGAGAAAAAACTTTTCGAAGAAGCACTTGTTGTAGATGTTCGTTGGAGAAAAAGAATATGCAAGAGGGCATGCAATTAATGCGGTAAACTTACCGATTAAACTTTTCAAAAATAATAGTGATGTGCTAGATGAATATAAGAATAAAGATATAATTCTATATTGCGTAGTTGATGTAACATCTCGTAATACTGAAAAAAATTATTAAGAGAGCGTGGATTCACGAAACTTCATATTGAGATGGAGTTAAAACAATACGATTATGGTAAAGCAATATACAGCAATGCATTATTATCTGAATTCAAATACCGTATCTCAGTAAGTAAAAATAAGCAGTTTTTAAACTTAGGTAGTGAAATTTTTAAGTGATGAAGAAATCAAAGTTTCACCTAATGAAATAGATAGTATTTTAGATAAGTTAAATAAAGATTCAGAAATTTTTGTTTATAGTGATAAAGCTGAAGAAAGTAAAGAAGTATGTAAAAACTTGGTTTTAGCAGGTTACACAATTTTTTTAATTTAATTGAACCATTCAATACAGCTAAAATATAGAAATGCATTCTATAATAAAAAAATGATTATATAGAAACACAAGCTGATCAAGAAGCATCATCTTGTGGTTGAGCGTAGAAAATTAAAATAAACGATAGGTTATCGTTTTTAATAAAAGTTTTCAATAAAAAAAAGTACCTATAATTTTTATTTATGAAATTATAGAATACGGATATAGTGATATAATTATAAGAAATTCACATAGAGCGGAGAATTGTTCTAGGTGAGTTTTCTTTTTATATAACTAACATAAAGAATTAATACGTTTGCTATAAAAATGTTAAATTAGGTTATAATATAAGTGAAGGAAAAATATGAAATAGAGGAAGATAATTATGAAAAATTTTACATGTATTAGCACAATTACCTATTAAAACAGGAAGTGGTGTATATTTTACTAATGTAATTGAAGGACTTAAACAGTTTGACGTTGAACAAGCTGCGGTTTATGCAACAACGCGAGAATATGATTTTAATTTCTTAGATGAGAAATTTGAAGTTGAGTTTCAAGGTAAGGATATTAGTTTTCCTATCGTAGGTATGAGTGATATTATGCCTTATGAAAATACTCTGTACAAAAACATGACTGCTGAGATGCTGGAAACTTGGCAAGAAGAATTCCGTAAAAAATTAGAAAAAGCTAAAAAAGAATTTAAACCAGATGTTGTAATCACACATCACTTATGGATTTTAAGTTCTATAGTTTGTGATGTATTTGAAGGTGAAAAAGTAATTGGAGTTTGTCATAATACGGATATAAGACAAGCTGAAAAGAACCCAGCAATGAAAGATAAGTATGTCAAAAATCTTGGTAAATTAGATAAGATATTAGCATTAAGCAGTGGTGTAATAGAAGGGATTTCTAATATTTATAATTACCCTGAGGATAAGATTGTAAATATTGGTGCTGGATATAATGAGAAAGATTTTTTTATCCTGTTGAAAAATATGAAAAACAGAATAATGTGAAAAATTTTATATGCAGGAAAATTTGATGAATCAAAAAGGTTTTTATGAGTTGATAAAGGCATTTAGATTATTAGAGAAAAAAAGACGCTAATGTAGAATTAGAATTAATAGGGAACTTGAAAGAAGAGGATAGACCTAGGGTCGAAGCTTTAGTTGGTGATTCTAAGAAAATAAAAATATATAATGCCGTAGATCAAGCACATTTAGGTGAAATAATGAGGCATAAAGATATTTTTATACTACCATCTTATTTTGAAGGGTTAGGTCTTATTGCGGTCGAAGCTTTGGGAAGCGGACTAAGAGTAGTTGCTACTGAGATAGAAGGGCTTATAGAATTTCTTGGAGACAAAATAAATAATTCTGAGATAATAGAATACATAGCAATGCCAACTATTTATGACACTGATAAGGCTGTTGAAGAAGAAAAACCAGCATTTGTAAATAGAATAGTAGGTGCTTTAGAACTTATGATAGAAAGAACAAGAGAGCAACGTGAGATTCCTGCGGAGTTACTAGAAGAAATTGAACACCACTCTTGGAAGAGAAAAATAGAAATTATTTACAAATTATTGTAAAATAATACTTGGTAATTATTTGCTAACGATGGATTAAACAAAAGATTATAAATTCATCAATTTAAAATATGTAGATGTAAAGTTTTAATAGATTATTAATAAGCTTTTACGGTTGAGCTTTTAATATTAAATAAATTGTACGGGAGTGACTAGAAAAAAATCGCTTTTGTAAAAAAATAAGATTTTTGAGTTGCTCCCATTTATAGTTTTTAAGAATTATTAGGAGAAGAAAATGGATAAGATAATATTAATAGATGGTAATAGTTTAAGTTATCGTGCTTTTTACGCTATGCCAGCTTTAAAAAATAAAAAAGGATTATATACAAATAGTGTATATGGTTTTACATTGATGCTAGAAAAAATATTAGCAGATACTAATCCAAAGTATGCGTTAGTTGCTTTTGATAAAGGAAAACAAACATTTAGACATCAAAGTTATGAAGCATACAAAGGGACTAGGGATAAAACTCCTAGTGAGTTAGTAGAACAATTCGGGTATGTTAGAGAACTTCTTGATTCATATGGAATAAAGTATGAAGAACATTTTGATTATGAAGCGGACGATATTATTGGAAGTTATGCTAAAATCGCTGAAAAAGAAGGTTTAGAAGTAATAATAGTGACTGGAGATAAAGACTTAACTCAACTAGCTAGTGAAAACTATAACAATCTACTACACTAAAGCGTGGTGTTACAGATATAGATTATTATACGCCTGAGTTTATTGCTGAAAAATATGGATTAACTCCAGAACAAATTGTTGACATGAAAGGTCTTATGGGAGACAAGAGTGATAATATCCCAGGAATTGCTGGAGTTGGTGAAAAAAACGGCGATAAAATTATTGACTGAATATAAAACTGTAGAAAAATGTACTAGAAAATATTGATAATATTAGTGGTAAAAACTAAAAGAGCGACTAACAGAAGGTCGAGAAGATGCTCTATTAAGTAAAAAACTAGCAACTATTTATACTGAAGTTCCAGTTGATAATAAGTTAGAAGATTTAATATATAGTGAGAATGTAGAACTAAAAAAAGAGTTATTTGAAAAACTTGAATTTGTTTCATTTTTAAGAAAAATTATCTCAAGAAAGCTTCTACTGAAGAGGTAGGTGTAACTGCTGAAGAGGCTGTTGCTCCTAAAAAAAGAAATTAGAATTGTTTTTAGCAGATAAAAAAATACGAAAAATAGACTTTTACCGATAGTACTTTACATGTTGAGTGTTATACAGAAAGATTATCATAACTCAGATGTAGTTGGAATAGTAGTCTATAAAGAAGGGAATTGCTTATATTTTTTTAGTGAAGAACAATTTTTTTCACTAATGAGTTTGTAGTAGATTATCTTCAAAGTGAAATTTCTAAAACTGTTTATGATTTTTAAAAAGATTTTATTTATAGCGAAGAGAAAATGGCGTATATATTAATGGTGAAGTTTTTGATGTTAAAAATAGTGTCTTATTTAATAGATGTTAATGCAAAAACTGAAATTGATAAAAATCATCTTTAACTATCTTGGAAAAATAATAAGTAGTGACGAAGAAATATATGGTAAAGGGGCAAAACGAACTTTACCAGCTCAAGAAGTTATTAATCCGTATATAGCTGAAAATTGCAGAGAGTATTTCGCTTATGAAACCATTGATGGAAGAAAAAAACTTTGCTGAAGAGAATATGACGGACTTGTATAAAGATATAGAGATTAAAGTGGCTAAAAGTACTAGCTAATATGGAATTTGAAGGAATACATGTTAGTAAAAAAAGCTCTAGAAGAAATGAGTGCAGAATTTGATGAAAGAATTAAAACTTTAGAAGCTAGCATATATACTTTAGCTGGTTCTGAATTCAATATAGCTTCACCTAAGCAGCTAGGGGTAGTATTATTTGAGGATCTAGGACTGCCACCAATTAAGAAAACAAAAACTGGTTATTCTACAGCAGTAGAGGTACTAGAACAACTACAACATAGTCATGAAATTATTCCGTTAATTATGGAGTATAGAACTATCACAAAATTAAACTCAACTTATGCAAAAGGGGATTAGTAAAAGATATTACTCGTGAAGGGAAAATTCATACACGTTATGAGCAAACATTAGCTCAAACAGGACGCTTATCGTCAGTAAATCCAAATCTTCAAAATATTCCAACGAGAATTGAAGAAGGGAAAAAAATCAGAAAAGCATTTGTTCCAGCCTCTGATGATAGAGTAATCTTATCTATTGACTATTCTCAAATAGAGCTTCGAGTATTAGCTCATATCGCACAGGACGCAGGAATGATAGATGCGTTTAAACACGATGTAGATATTCATACTAAAACAGCTAGTGATGTTAATGGAGTTAGTCTTGATGAGGTGACTTCTTCAATGCGTCGAGAAGCTAAAGCTGTTAACTTTGGTATTGTTTATGGAATTTCTGATTTTGGTCTATCTAATAATCTTGGGATTACTAGAAAACGTGCGAAAGAATTTATTGATAAATATTTAGAAACATTCAAAGGTGTTGATAAGTATATGACTGATATCGTAGATTTTGCAAAAGAACACGGTTATGTAGAAACTTTATTCAATAGAAGAAGAGCATTACCAGATATTAATGCGAAGAATAAAATTGTAGCTAATCTAAATGCACGTATTGCGATGAATTCACCAATTCAAGGGAACTGCTGCGGATATTATAAAAAAATAGCTATGGTTAATGTATTTGAATATTTAGAAAAAAACAAAATGTAGATGCAAAATTATTATTACAAGTACATGATGAATTAATATTTGATGTAAATAAAGATATAGAAGAAGAGTTTACAAAAAGAAATGATTAAAATTATGGAAGAAGCGGCTAATTTAGATGTTCAACTGAAAGCTGAAGCTAGTAGTGGAGCGTCATGGTATGATGCTAAATAGTTGTAAAAAGTCGATGTAAGTTTGCAGAGTGATTTACAGAAAGGATATTTCCAGTACTGATAGTTTTAGTTTGATATGGAAAAGGTTGTTCAATGATTGGTGGTTGTACTAACGAAAATGATACTAAAAATTTCTCTTATAATTATTATCTGAAAATTGTTATAAATAAAAAGATAATTTTTCGATAAAAATTAGTTTAGTTAATATTTATTTCTGCTAATTAAAAAACATCTTAAAACTTAAATAGCTTGAAAAATATTATAAATAATATATATATTTAAAGTTATATTTGTAGTTAGGGTTAATTTGCTAAACTGATATTCATCTTGTAAATTAACCTTTTTATATTTTTAAAAAAGCTAGAGGAGTTTACGTAATAAAAATATAATAATCTAAAAAGTTCTTAAAAATAAAAAGTTTACAAACTGCCTTAATATTTGATATAATTAATAAAAAAACAATATTACATGTCAAATGTAAAAATAACATTCTGAGGAGATGTGATTATGAATAACAATCCATTAGTTAACGCAAGAGAGCAAATTAAAGGTGCTTGTGAAGTTTTAGGTTATAAAGAAGAAGTGTATGAATCTTTAAAAAGATCCGCAAAAGATTTATTGAGATTTCTATTCCTGTTAGAATGGATAATGGTGAGGTAAAATACTTCAAAGGATTCCGTTCTCAGCATAATGATGCAATCGGTCCTACAAAAGGTGGATTAAGATTTCATCCACTTGTAACAGCTGATGAAGTTAAGGCATTATCAATTTGGATGACATTTAAATGTGCCGTTGCTAATCTACCATATGGTGGAGGTAAAGGTGGTATTATAGTAGATCCAAAAAGACTTTATCAAAAGGTGAATTAGAAAGATTGTCTCGTGGATATATTCGTGGGTTGTATAAATATCTAGGTGAGAAACAAGATGTTCCTGCACCAGATGTTAATACTAATGGACAAATCATGTCTTGGATGATCGATGAGTATAATGTTCTTACTGGAGAACAAGGTATAGGAACGCTAACTGGGAAAACCATTAGAATTAGGTGGTTCTTTAGGTAGAACTCAAGCGACTGGATACGGTGTAGCACTCGCTGCAAAATTAGCACTAGAGAAATTAGGTAAATCTACAGAAGGTGCAAAATTTGCTGTTCAAGGTTTTGGTAATGTAGGTAGTTATACAGTAGATACAGCTGTGAAGTTTGGTGCTACTGTGGTTGCTGTAACTGAGCGTGATGATGATGGTGTTCAATATGCTGTTTATCGTGAAGAAGGATTATCATATGCAGAACTGCAAGAATGTAAAGATAATAGAGTTCGATTCCATACATTACCAAACACAAAACGTTTAACTTTAGATGAATTTCTGGGCTTTAGATGTAGATGTAGTATGCCCTTGTGCATTAGAGAATGCCATCGATGAAAAAGAAGCTGGTTTAATAAAAGCTGCTGTTGTTTCTGAAGGGGCTAATGGGCCAGCAACTTTAGCTGGAGATAAAACCCTACAAGAAAGAGGAGTTGTGGTAATTCCTGATATTCTTGCAAACAGTGGTGGTGTTACTGTATCTTACTTTGAATGGGTACAAAACTTACAAGGTTACTACTGGACAGAAGAAGAAGTTGTAGAAAAACAAGCAAGAGTTATGACAAAAGCATTTAATGATATTTGGGAAGTGAAAGAAAGATTTGCTATTCCTATGAGAAAAGCAGCTTATGTAAACTCTATAGAAAAAAATTGTTAAAAACATGAAAGCTAAAAAGGTAAATTAGTTAATTATAATTTAAAAGGTGAATCACTAGGAGAAATGATTTCTAGTGATTCACCTTTGCTATTTATTCGAAAAGAACTTCGAGTATATAATCATCAAATTGATGTTGGAATATTTTTCTTATAGTCTAAAAATAAATAATGTTGAATTTCTACATTATTTCATAGTATCTAAAAAGTTTTGAGCTGAGTTTCAATTGGAGTTTTAGGATCTAGGTATGAAAGTCCATAATGTACTTTTTGAGTTATAGAATTACTGAAAATTTAGTACATCTATTGAATTTAGTGTGTGAATATAGATAATCTATCTTTGTCAGAAAAAAATCACTTTCAAACTTATAAATATTTTTGAAAAAGATGACTTTTTATTATTGTTATAGGTATTTATAATATCACAAAGTGAACAGTCTGAGATGAATAGTTCTTTAACGGAATCGTAATAACTAGCAGCAAACTATACTAATAGCAGCACCTTGACCTAGTCCAGTCACTAGAATTTCTTTATTTGGAAAGAGATTTTTCTATAATACTTATAGTATCTAGTGCATCTTGAAAAACTAGATTAAAAATATGGTGTGGATGAAGAACTATCCAAAAATGGGTAATGAGAACAAGGGTGTTATTCTCACTATTACCCTGCTTGCCCTCGAATATGTAGTGAAGCTAAAGCATAGTCTAGCATACTGTATTTTGTTAAACTCAAATAATCTTTATTTTTACTTTGAATTCAGGGAAAGTCGACGATAACTCCTTTAATGTTTGACTTAGGTATAGCTAAAGTCTATTTCTATTTGAGAACCATCTGTTTCCCTCAAAAATAATTTTTTTATATTGAACAAATGGATGTGGGTATATCAATTATATTTTCTTTATATACTAGTTTTCTATTTTTCTAAATTCATAATGCACTCCTATTCAACTTCTAACAAAAAGCTAACTATTTTATCATTAAAGTTCGGGATGTTTTTCGTGGTAGTACTTTTTGTAGATGCAAGATTTTTTTCTACTAGTAATTTCATTATATATTTTTTTCTTGAGTTTCTTTTGACAGTCTTTATCAAGGTTAGTTATACCGAAATAAAAACAGAACATTTTAAATTTTTGAGAAATTTATGGTGTCAAGGTAGTAAAAGGTTATTCAAGAACTTTTTCAGTATTTTTTTGCCGGTTGTATTAAACCAACGTCCGTGGTGCGTTAATTCACCATAAGCATTTATTCTATTATCTTTTTCATAGATATGTTGAAATTTGCTAGGAAGGGATAGAGACTAATACATCTAGTTACATTTTTGTTTAGTGCTGAAAAATATTATCGAAAAATGCGCCTCCTTGAGATGCACCAAAACTGACAAGTTCTTTTGTCATTGATGTCTTCAAAGGATGATACGATTTTAGCTAAAAATAAGACTATCTAGAATATTTTTTTATAAAAAAATCATATCTTCTATATTTTCATCAAGTCCTACTGTTAGATGACCAAAAACTGAGGGTGCAGAACTGCCTGAAATCTTTACTTTTACCTCCTTGGTTTCTAAAATCTATGGCGACGACATCATATCCAAGAGAAGCAAATGTTGATTTTTCTAACCAGTTTCTACTTGATGCAGGATATCCGTGAAAATAGAAATAATAGAGGAATATTTTTTTGAGGGATACAGTTTTCTATAGTTTATATTTTTATATATTTTGCATAAATAATAGAATTATCATAGCTAGTGAAAGTTAAATCATAGAACTCTATATTCTCAAATTTTAGAAAATGAAGTTCTATTTAAAGATTTGTATTTAGATTGAATAGTATCAATAAGTTTCTATTTTTATTCCAAAAATTATTAAAGTCTACAATATCTTTCATCTGGCACCTCGTTATAGCGTTTTCATATATTTTATATACTAACACTCTGTAAAAAGAAAAATTCCAATATAATGAATTTAAAAATTATGTAGTATATACTTTATTCTCAAAAAAATTCAATATTCTAAGTTGATACTATAATAATTGAAAAAAGTTTATATGTAGTAAAATTATTTATTAATGACTAAAAAAATTTATAAGGAAAGAGGTTAAATTAAAAACCATATGGATCTCAGTATCTTAAGTAAAAATATTAATAATTGTATATTACTTATTGCCTCGGCAATATTTGTAATGTTTGAATTTTCACTCGTTAAACTTAGACCAACAAGGGTGAATGAATTAGTAGAATCAGGAAATAAAACTGCAAAAATATTAGTTACGATGGTAGAACAATTAGATCACTACTTGTCTGCAACACAGCTAGGTATTACAATTGTTTCTCTTGGATTAGGTTGGATAGGTGAATCAACATTCCATTCTCTATTTAATCCTATTTTTGAATTGTTAAACTTAAATGAAACAGTTACTCACACTATTTCATTAGTAGTATCATTTGGGTTTATGACATTATTACATGTCGTTTTAGGAGAATTAGTTCCTAAAACTATAGCGATTCAATCTGCAGAAAAAACATGTTTACGTGTGGCTTGGCCAATGTATATGTTCGATAAAGTTATGAGACCGCTAGTGTGGTTACTTAATTCATTAGCTAATCTTATAGCGAAAATGTTTGGATTCGAACCTGCTTCTGAACATGATGATATTCATAGTGAACAAGAACTTAGAACGATTATGAAATCTTCAAGACTACATGGTCAAATTAATGATGTAGAGTACCGCTATGTTGAGAGAGTGTTTGAATTCGATAATAAAATCGCTAAAGAAATCATGACACCTAGAACAGAGGTTGAAGCAATTGATATGAGTGATTCTCTAGGGATAATAATGAGACAATTAAAACAAGAAGAATACACAAGATATCCAGTAATTGAAGATGGTGATAAAGATAAAAATTCTAGGGATTTTTGAATGTTAAGAAATTATTATTTACAGATAAACCTATAGAAACAACTAAAGACTTAGAAGAATACATCACACCAGCGATAAAAAAATCTTTGAACATACACCTATTTCTCAAGTTTTAGCAACTATTAAGCAAAATAGAGAACATATGATTGTTATAACAGATGAATATGGAGGTACTAGTGGTGTAGTTACGCTAGAGGATATAGTTGAAGAGATTACTGGAGAAATTCGAGATGAGTTCGATGAAGATGAACAAAAGCTTAATCAAAAAGTTAAAAAAATGGTCACTATCTAGTTGATGGTTGGGTACCCGATTCAAGATGTGAATGCATTGTTCCATGTACAGCTTTACCTCATGAAGAAGTAGATACTATTGGAGCTTATGTATATTTAGAAAAATATGAAGCTAAAGTTGGGGCAGTCTACTCTATAGATAAACTAACATTTGTAGTTAGAAAAGTAGAGGAAAATCAAATACGAACTTTAGAAGTTTGGAAAGAAAAATAATAGAAATTAGAAGAGATAGAATGAAAAATGCTATCTCTTCTTTTTATATATGAAGTAATAAAAAATATTTAATTAGTTAAAATGAACTTAAAAATCTTTACTATATCTTTACTATTCCGAACAATGGTGGTATTATATACATATAATATACGAATAAAATATATTGAATGTATTGTATAGTGATTGTGAATCATTATATGTACATGTAAGGAGTATAAGATGAAGTTAAAGAGAAGTGAAAGAATAGTAGTCATGACGGAATATTTATTAAATAATCCTAATAAATTAATTCCATTAACATATTTCGTTTCAAAATTTAATCAAGCTAAATCTTCGATTAGTGAAGATATCACATAATAAAAAATGGTTTTAAAGAAGAAAATATTGGAGAAGTTAAAACGCTAGCAGGAGTAAGTGGAGGTGTTTTATTTATACCCGACGTTAGTGGAAGAAGACGCTAGAGAGATTCTTAATGGTTTTTCTTGATAAAATTAATGATGGAAATCGTTTATTAGCTGGTGGATATATCTTTTATGTCTGATATAATAGGAGATCCAAGTTTAATGAACAAGCTAGGACGAGTGGTTGCTACAGTTTATAAAAAAATAAAGAGATAGATGCTGTAGTTACAGTAGCTACAAAAGGGTATTCCAGTTGCTTATGCTATAGCTTCAATACTGAATAAGCCTGTAATTATTATTAGAAGAGATAATAAAGTAACTGAAGGGAACTACTGTTGCAATAAACTATGTTTCAGGTTCGACTAAGAAAATAGAAACGATGATTTTTATCTAAACGAAGTTTAAATACAGGGATCAAAAGTACTATTAGTGGATGATTTTCATGCGTGGAGGAGGAGTCCCTAACAGGTATGGAAAGTCTAATGAGTGAATTTGATGTTGATGTTGTTGGGGAAAGTTATAATCACACAATGTTTTGATTCGCCAAGAGAACACGAAGATGATTATTTATACTTATCAAAAATTGAAAATATCGATGAATTTAATGGAACATTTGATGTTAAACTAGGGAATGTTATAGAAAAAAATTACGCCAAGTAGAAAAAGAGGATATTGAAAATGAGTAATAATAGATATGCAGTTATATTAGCGGCTGGAAAAAGGAACTAGAATGCAGTCGAAATTATATAAGGTATTACACAAAGTTTGTGACAGAACTATGGTTGAATTAGTTTTAGATAGCCTTAGTGATCTAGAAATGCAAGAAGTAATCACTGTAGTTGGTCATGGAGCAGAGAGAGTTAAAGAGGTCTTAGGAGATAGAACTAAGTTTGTTTCTACAAGCTGAACAATTAGGAACAGCCCATGCTGTTAAAGTTGCTAAAAGATGAACTTAAAAGATAAAGAAGGTACGACTATAGTAATGTATGGAGATACTCCACTAATTCGTCCTGAAACTATCAGTAGTATGCTAGATCACCATGAGAATACAAATGCTAAAGCAACTGTATTAACAGCAATAGCTGACGATCCATTTGCATATGGTCGTATAATTCGTGATGTTAACGGGAAATTAGTGAAAGATTGTTGAAGAAAAAAAGATGCAACAGAACAAGAGAAAAATCAAAGAAATTAACTCTGGAATCTATTGTTTTGATAATAAACTGTTATTTGAAATGTTAGAAAAAGTTAAAAAAATGATAATAATCAAGGGAGAATATTATTTACCAGATGTACTTGCTTTAATTCGTGAACAAAAAAAGAAATAATCGAGACATATCTATGTGATGATTTTGATGAAACATTTTGGGAGTGAAATGATAGAGTAGCTTTAGCTTATGCAGAAAATGTTATGAGAAATAGAATTAATACTAAACATATGCTTGCTGGAGTTACATTAGTAGATCCTACTAATACGTATATTGCACCAAATGCAATTATTGGTCGTGATACAACAATTTATCCAAATGTTACTATTAAATCTAATACGGTAATTGGTGAAGATTGTCAAATTAAACCAAATTCATATTTAGAAAAATGCGAAAAATAGGAAATGGAGTAAAAAGTATTATCTTCAACTATTAGTGATTCGAAAATTGAGACTTTTTACTAGTGTAGGTCCATATGCACATATAAGAAACAATTGTGACTTAGGTGAGCATGTTAGAATTGGAAACTTTGTAGAATTAAAAAATACTACATATGGAGATGGATCTAAGACAGCACATCTTAGTTATCTTGGAGACGCAGAAGTAGGAAATAACACAAATATTGGATGTGGGACAATCACGGTTAACTACGATGGTAAAAATAAATATAAAACAAAAATTGGAAGTGATGCATTTCATAGGATGTAATTCTAATTTAATAGCTCCCACTAGAAATCGGAGATGGTGCAGTAGTTGCAGCTGGAACGACAGTTACAGAAAATGCCCCAGATGATACATTAGTAATAGCTCGAGTAAAAACAAGAAAAATAAAATGGGTTATGCTAAAAAAATGCCAGCAGGTAGAAAAATCGTAAAAATATTATAGTTTGAATATTTATTTGATTGTTATAGTAAAAACTAAAAATAAACTGTATTAGTTAAATGATAGAGAAAAACTTTCAATATGTTTTAACAATAAGAATATGAGTAAATATTTTATAAGAAATTGATGAAAGATAAGTAAAATAACTTATCTTTCATATTTTTTTATCTTGAAATAGTTTTTATAAAAAGTATATAATTACATATGAGTATAATGTGTTATAAATGCATGTTTGTATTATAATAAAAACACAAGGAGGAAAAAAATCATGAAATCAAAACACCAGAAAATATTAGAATATATTAAGAGTCTTCCTATTGGAAGCAAAATATCAGTTCGTCAAGTAGCTAAAGAACTAAAAAGTTAGTGAAGGGACAGCTTATCGAGCGATAAAAGAATCCGAAAATCGTGGTTTTGTTTCTTCTATTGAACGTGTCGGTACAGTAAGAATTCAGAAGAAAGAACGAGATAATGTAGAAAAATTATCTTATTCTGAGATTGTAAATATTGTAAGTGGGCAATTAATCGCTGGACGTGGAGGAGTACATGAAATAGTACAAGATTTTGCAATTGGTGCTATGGATTCTGAGCAAGTTGGTCAACATATTAGAAAAGGTACATTATTAATAATTGGAAATCGTCTGAAAAATTATAGAAATGTCACTTGAAAAAGGGTGTGCTATTTTAGTAACAGGAGGATATGTTCCAAAATGATTCAATTAGAGCATTAGCAGATAGTAAGAATCTACCATTGATAATTACACCTCATGATACTTTTCTCTGTTACTCACTTAATTAATAGGGTAACTAACGACCAAATAATCAAGCGAGATATAATAACTGTTGAAAGTATTTATATAAAAGTTGAAAAACTATATACTATTAATTTAAATGATACTGTTCAAAGGTTGGTATAATCTTCAATTAAAAGCTGGACATACTAGATATCCAGTTGTAAAATGAATATGGTAAATTAGTTGGTATAGTCACAGCACGTGATGTATTTTTACAAGATAAAGATGCATTAATTAAAAGAAGTTATGGAGAGAAAAGTTGAAACTACTACTTTAGAGACTCCTATATCTTCAGTAGCTAATACTATGTTATCTGAAGGTTATGAACTTATGCCTGTAATTGATTCTAAAGAATACGTTACTGAGGGGTTGTAACTAGAAAAATTGTTATAAACTCTTTATTAACTAATAATAGATTCCAAGATGGAAATAATAATGATACATTTGATGAGATTATGCGAAAAGGTATAGTTCCAAGAGCGGATGGACTTCAGGTTAAAAGTTATTCCTCAAATGCTAGATCAGTTTGGTACATTTTTCAAGTTCGGCTTTATTAAGTATTATAGATGAATCTATTCATATCACAAGCTATAACTATAATAGAAGTGAAGTTCTAATGCAGAAATACAACACTTTACTTCTTAAAAATCAGTGCCATTAGATAGAACTATAACTACGAAAAGTAAATATCTTGGATATTGGTCGAAAAACTGCTAAAATTTGATGTAGAAGTTTATGATAAAACAGAATTAGTTAGCTAAAGCTATGGTAACATGTCAAGTATTCCAAAGAAATTAAAGAAAGAAGAAGATAAATGGATATATACGGAAAATTTATATGAGGAAATTTTCCAAAAAAATAAAAGAAAAATGATAAAGATAATTATTCATAGACATGAAAGACCCGATCCAGATGCTTATGGATCTCAAGGGGCAATGTATCAACTTATTAAAGAAAAATTTTCCGGAAAAAAACAGTTATAACAGTAGGTAAAGGATTCACCATCATTAGAATTTTTCTGTTTAAAAAAATTCTGAAGTAACTGAAGAAGATTATAAAGATGCTTTGGTGATAGTAACTGATACAGCAAACTTTCCTAGAATAGATGGAAAACTATTTACTAAAAACAACTTTTCTTATAAAAATCGATCATCACCCACCATTTAGATAATTATGGGAGGAATTAATTTAGTTAAATACTGATGTTTCATCTTGCAGTGAATTAATATATAATTTTTATGAATATTTAAATAAAAAAATTATGATATTAAATTAAATGATGAAGCTGCTAAATTATTATACCTTGGTATAGTTGGAGATACTGGAAGATTTTTATTCCCGAATACTTCAAATGATACACTAAGAGTTGCTTCAGAATTAATTAAAATATGATTTTTAATATGAGTACATTATTAGATAAGATGGAGATAATTAGTGAAAACATTATGCGTTTTAGAGCATTTATTTTTGAAAATTATGATGTCTATCAAGATGGTGTTGCATATCTAAAAATTACAAAAGAGGATATGGATAAATATGGGGTAGATCCTGGTGAAGTTTCAACAGGGGTCAACTTACTTAGAAGTCTTAAAAGATTTATATGCGTGGTGTTTTGCTATTGATGAAGGTAATACAAGTGCGTGTGCGTATACGTTCTAAAGGTCCTGTAATCAATACTCTTGCTGAAAAATATGCAGGAGGGGGTCATCCATTAGCGAGTGGAGCAACGGTGAAAAACTGGGAAGAATTAGACGACTTACTAGATGATATGGCTCGAGTAGTGGCAGAATATCTTAGAGAAAAATAAATATCAAAAATAGAAAATTAGATAATTATTTTCAGAATATTTTTATAGAATGTTTTAAAAATCATACTTGACACCAGAAAAAAATATAATGGTATACTTATTAGAAATTAATAGTAACCAATACTCGTATAAGTAATAGGTGGAATATTTTTAAGAGAGTACCGTTAGCTGAGAAGGTATATTATAAAAATCTATGAAAAATGGTTCGAGTGGTTAATAAGGTAAACATAAAATGTAAACTTTGTTCGGCGATCCACGTTATAGGATAGACTATGTTAGTAGTTGTAATAAGTAAAAATATAAGGTGGTACTCATGTATAACGCCCTTATTCTGAAGTTCAGAGTAAGGGTGTTTTTATTTATCAAAAAGAGAAAGGAGATAGACATGATTGAATTAAAAAAAGTTAATAAGATATATAATAATAAAGTTCATGCTCTAAAAGATATTAATTTAAAAGTTGAAAAAAAGGTGATATTTATGGAATAATCGGTTATTCTGGAGCTGGTAAAAAGTACGTTAGTAAGGCTGTTAAACGGACTTGAAGTAGCGACAGATGGTGAGGTTATTATCGATGGTGATGACTTTCAACAAAATAACTGAAGAACAACGTCGTTTAAAAACGACAAAGAATAGGTATGATTTTTCCAACATTTTTAACCTATTATGGAGTAGAACTGTTGCAGAAAAATATTGCATTCCCATTAGAAATTTTAGGAAAATCAAAAACTGAAATTAAAAGAAAGAGTAGAAGAATTAGCTAAATTAGTAGGTTTAGAAGACAGATTAAATGCTTATCCATCTCAACTTTCAGGTGGTCAAAAACAAAGGGTAGGTATTGCTCGTGCGCTAGCTGGTAATCCTTCAATCTTACTTTGTGATGAGGCTACAAGTGCTCTTGACCCAGAAACAACTGCAGAAGTATTAAACTTAATTAAAGAAATTCACAGTAAAACTAATATTACAGTTGTTCTTATTACTCATGAAATGAATGTAATTAAAACAATTTGTACAAAGGTTGCTGTTATAGACGGTGGAACAATTGCAGAAGATGGATTAGTTTCAGAAGTATTCTATCACCCAACTCAAGAAGTTACTAAGAAATTCTTAGCTCAAACATCATTTGCTTCAGAGTTTGAGGAGAGAAAATATTGAAGAGTGGAAAAATATTCACTGAAGGGAGTTATTATTAAATTTACTTTTGATAATAATACTTCGAAAAAACCAATTCTTAGTACTTTAGTACGAGAAATCGATTTTGACTTTACAATAATTAATGGACATATTGATAAAACTGCAGATGCTAATATTGGTACACTGTTTTGTTCAATTAATTGGAACTAAAGAAAAATACAGATAAAGCAATATCTAGATTAAAATGAACTAGGTATTTTAACGGAGGTGTTATAATGTTTGATTTTTCAAGAGTTAATTGGGATAAAGTACAAGATAAAAACAATTGAAACACTTATTATGACTTTTGAGTCACTTATTGCAGTGTTTTATAGTTGGTCTATTTTTAGGGTTATTATTATATTTAACATCTAATAGTAAGAGTGCATTTGGACGTGGATTTTATGCTGTTGTTACTGCAATAGTTAATATTTTCCGTGCGATTCCATTTATTATCTTAATTGTATTATTAATTCCGTTTACTAAGTTTTTAATTGGTACAATTATTGGTGTTCAAGCAGCGATTCCTGCACTTATTATTTCAGCAGCACCATTTTACGCTCGTCTAGTAGAAATTGGTCTTCGTGAAGTAGATAAAGGTGTAATCGAAGCAGCTCGTGCAATGGGAGCTAAAAACTCAACTATTATCTTAAAAGTTTTAATTCCAGAGAGTTTACCAGCAATAATTTCAGGATTAACTGTTACAGCAATTGCTTTAGTTGGATCAACAGCTATGGCAGGTGTTATCGGAGCCGGAGGTTTAGGTAATTTGGCGTACTTAGACGGATTCCAGCGTAACAACAGTACATTAACATTTGTGGCAACAGTATTAATCTTAATTATCGTATTTGCTGTACAAATTCTTGGTGATACAATTGTTAAGAAAGTTGATAAAAGATAAATATGAAGAACAAGGTAGCATAGCTATCTTGTTTTTGTATATTTTAAAAAATTATAAACAAATAATGAACGATTTTATAAATTATTATGTATAGAAATTATAAAAATATTAATGTTTTACGAATAATTGACACCAAAAATAGGTTAAAAACTTGAAAATGTGGTAAAAATAATAAAGACTGTTTTAAAAACAAGAAATTTATAAAAATAAAAAGATAAGGAGTTAAATTTATGGTTATTCAATGGTTTCCAGGTCATATGGCCAAGGCAACAAGAGAAGTTAAAGAAAAAGCTAAAACTAGTAGATATAGTTTTTCGAATTAGTAGATGCACGTTGCCCACTTTTCTTCACATAATATGTACTTAGATGAAGTAGTTAAAAGATAAGAAGAAAAATAATTATATTTTAATAAAATTGATTTATGTGATAGAGCTGAGACAGCAAAGTGGAAAAAGTTATTTTGAAAATAAAGGATATACAGTAGTTTATACTGATGCAAAAATAGTAATAACTTGAATAAAGTAATAGATAAAAGCGAAAAGAAGAACTTGCAGAAAAAAATTGCACGTCAAGTAGCTAAAGGAATTAAACCAAGAGCAATTAGATCTATGGTAATAGGTGTGCCAAATGTTGGGAAGTCAACATTTATTAATAAACTTATTAAGAAAAATGTCGCTAATACAGCTAATAAACCAGGTGTTACTAAGAAACAACAATGGTTGAAATTAAATAAAGACATAGAATTATTAGACACACCAGGGAATTCTATGCCTAAGTTTGATAATCAAGAAATTGGTAAAAAAATTAAGTTTGATTGGTTCTATAAAAGGATGATATTACACCACTTGATGATGTAAGTTTATATTTAATAGAATTATTAAAACAAAGTTATTTGGAGAATTTAAATAATCTTTATAAAATAAACGTGACAAGTGATGATGAAAATGTGTTTATTATGGAAAAAGTAGCTGAAAAGAGATTTAAAAAAATTGGCGGAGACTATGATTACGATTCAACTATAAAGCTATTAATCCAAGATTTTTAGAACACAAAAATTTGGACTTATTACATTAGATAATTATAGTGATTTATTAGAAAATGAGGAACAAAATGAAAATTAGTGAGGTAAAAAGAACTCTTAAATCAAGATAAATATTTCCGAAGAAATACTAAATGAGTTAAAAAGATGAGAGAAGTGGAGTTCAGAAATTACTTATAAGCTATGCTAAAAAAGCAAGAAAAACTTTTTTTATAAAAAGAGTATGAAAAAATCATTTTATGAAAATAAATGTTATAATAATGGATGTAAGTATATTTGTGGGAATAGATGAAGTAGGAAGAGGACCGCTTGCTGGACCAGTAGTTGCTGCAGCGGTAATCTTTAAAAACAAGATAGCTATTTCGAAGGATTAAATGACTCAAAAATTATCAGAAAAAAACGTGAAGAATTTATATGAACAGATAAAAAAGGATGCTGTTGCATATGCAATTTGTGAAGTGGATAATATTGAGATTGAAAAATATAATATTTACAATGCAGCTCGTATAGCGATGCAAAGAGCAGTAGAGAAATTGGAAGTTAAGCCAGATTTCTTACTTATAGATGCTATGCCATTTGAAAATTATCCGATTCCCTAACTTTTAGTATGGTTAAAGGGTGATGAGAAGAGTGTATCTATTAGCAGCTGCTTCAGTAATAGCAAAAAGTATATCGTGATAATTTAATGAAAGAATATGCAAAGAAAATATCCATATTATGATTTTGAGAATAATGCAGGATATGGAACAAAAAAACATTTAGAAGGTTTAAAAGAATATGGAGTAACACCAATCCATAGAAGAGACTTTGAACCTATAAAATCGATGATACAAGGAGGAAAAAATGAGTAATAATAGTGGAATAAGTATTTCAAAAAATTTACAAAAAATAATAACAGTAAAAAAATAATACTCAATAAAGAAGAAAAATAATAGTCGCTCTAATAATAAAAATAAAAGTAGTGAAAAAAGAACAAACTAATAGTTCAAAAACAAGTAGTTAAGAAGATTAATAATGTAAATAAAGGATAAATCTCAAAGCAAATAAATCTAAGAAATTAGCGAAAAATTCGTATTACTCCATTAGGAGGTGTGGAAGAAGTAGCTAAAAACATGTATATGGTTGAAATTGGGGATGAGATTTTTGTTCTTGATGCAGGGTTAATGTTCCCAGAAACAGAAATGATTGGTATTGATGCTGTTATACCTGATATAAGTTACTTTAGTACGTAATAAACAAAAGATTAAAGGGATTTTTCTTATCTAATGGGCACGTAAGTTCTATGGGGGCTGTACCATATATTATAGATAAATTAAAATGTCCAGTTTATGGTTCTAAATTAACAATAGATTTATTAAAGAATCATCTTAAACAACTAGGTATTAAAAGAAGAATCAAGTTTTATTATGTAAAAGATAATAATAAGTATGACTTTTAATAATGCTAGTGTTACATTCTTTCAAGACTACATATTCAATGCCGGATTCTTTAGGTATTTGTATTGAAACAAGTCAAGGAAATATTGTTTATACTGGTGAGTTTAAATTTGATCAATCAGTAAGTAAAGAATATAAATCTGATATTGTGAAGATTAGTACATTAGGTCAAAAAGGTGTTCTTGCTTTATTAAGTGATTCAAGCAATGCTAATGTTAAAGGATATAATGTTCCTGAAAAATGAGGCAGCAGAACAAATTGATAATGCATTTTATCAAGCTAATAAAGCGTATTATTGTAACTTGTTATGCTTCTAACTTCTTAACAATTTCTCATATTGTAAGAGCAGCATTGGCTCAAAATAGAAAAATTTTACTTCTAGGACAAGCTATTGAAGCGTCTATCAATACTGCTAGAAATATGAATTATTTACAAATCGAAGATAGTAATTTAATTTCAGTTGATGAATTAAAAGATTATCCTCAAAATGAGGTATGTATTCTTTCTTCAGGTGACCAAGGGGAACCAATTGAGGCTATGAAAGAATATTGCTGAGAAAAAAATTGATGGAATTCAAATTGAATCTGGTGATACAATCATGATCGCTGCTACTCCTTCACCAAATATGGAAGTAATGTTATTCCAAACTCTAAACTTATTAGTTAAACTTGGGGCAAACGTAGTAACAGCTTCTAAACGTCTTCACGCAGCTAGTCATGCAACAAAAGAAGAGTTGAAAATGATGTTAAACATGCTTATGCCAAAACACTTTATTCCAGTTCAAGGAGAATTTAGAAATCTTCGTAAACATGCTGAAATTGCAGGTGAAAACTGGTGTTGTCGCTGAAAAACATACATATTTTAGCCAAAGGAACAACTTTAGAATTAAGTGGAAATAAATCTAAAGACATTACAAAAACAATGTTCCAGTAGGTAATATATTAGTTGATGGACGTGGTATTGGGTGATGTTGAAGATAGTGTATTAAAAAGATAGAAAAACTTTTTATCAAATGATGGTATCTTTGTAGCATCGTATGCAATCAGTAAAAAGAGAAAACTCTAGTAGGGAAGACCAGTTATTCAAACAAAAGGTTTTGTCTATGTTAAGAAGAGTATGGAGTTAATCAAAGAAGCGGAAGAAAAAAGTTATCGAATACTTAGAGAATAATCCAATTAAGAGTATTAGAGAATGTGCAGCTGTTAAAGCTGAAATTAGAAGTATGCTTTCAAGCTTACTATATGATAATACTAAGAGAAAACCAATAATAATAATTAACTTTTTCATTAATTTAGTAATGAAATATAACGGGAAATAGGAATAAGGAACAACTCAAAATAGACTTTTTATATAAAAGTCGATTTTGAATTGCTCCTTTATTGTTCCCTGTTTTTAGTCTATATAAAAGAGGGTGAAAAAATGTCAAAAGTTATTGCTCATATCGACATGAATTGCTTTTATGCAAGTGTTGAAGAAAAATATAATCCTGAATTAAAAGGGTAAAACCATTAGCAATTGCAGGTGAAGTAAAAACTAGACATGGAATAATAGTAACCTCTAACTATGAGGCTAGAAAGTTAGGGAATTAAGACAACAATGCGAGTTGGAGATGCTAGGAAAGATATGCCCCAATATAAAAAAATTCTTCGTCCGGATATGGCTAAATATCAACAAGAATCTAAAGTTGATTTTTGATTTAGTGCGAGAATATACAGACAAAGATTGAGATAGTTTCTGTTGATGAAGCATATATTGACTTAAGCGATTTTTTTCAGAACCTATAAAAGGTAATAGCCACAATTCAAAGAAGAATATATAAACAATTAGGTATGCCTTCATCAGTGGGTGTTTCTTTTAATAAATTTTTCGCAAAGATGGGATCAAATTTAAAAAACCTTTAGGATTTTTCGATTATTAATAAGAAAAACTATAAAGATATACTATGGAATCTGGATATAGGAGAGATGCATGGTTGTGGAAGGCTTCTACTAAAGAAAATTGAAAAATTGGAATAAACACAATTGGTGATATAGCTGTAGCAAATGAGGTGATTCTACATAGTCTTCTTTGGTGTTCAAGGGTTGAGGCTTAAAGAATAAAGCTAAATGGAGAAGGTAATTCTGAACTGAAATATACTGTTGATAGAAAAATCTATTGGTAATTCAAAAAACATTTACTAATGATTTAATAGATGAAGATGATATTTTTAAAAAGAAATTAAAAAAATTAAGTGAGAAAGGTTAGTTCTAGAGTAAAATTGCGTAGCTATGTAGGAAATAATATTTCAATAATGGTGAGATTTAGTGATTTTAAAGACAATTACTAGATCCAAGAAAATTCCGGAATTTATTTGTGATGCTAATGATATTTTTAATTATGCATGGGAATTACTACTTGAACATTATGATTTTACTAGAGGTGTTAGATTACTAGTAGTTTCATTAAATGAAATTAAAAAAAGCAAAAGAATTAAAGGTTCAGCTTGATATTTTTGATAAAGAAAAGGATTATAAAGAAGAAGAGAAACTTAGAAAACTTTCTAAGAAATTAAAAAGCAGAGTTCGGTGATACAATAATAACCGATTTTTGAAAAATTTTGATAAAAAGATAAAGTCGATTATAACGACAAGTTTTTAGTAAAAGATTTTTAGATTAATAAAGGAGATAGAATGTTAGCAATTAATAGAGATTACAATTAGTAGCTGAATATGTAGAAAATAGAAGATTAGCTGATATTGGGAGTGATCATGCATACTTACCTATTTATTTAGCAAAAAATAATAAAATTGATTATGCTGTAGCAGGAGAAATAGTTGAAGGACCACATAAAGTTTCTATAAAAAATGTTAGAGAAGAAGGTTTAGTTGGAACTATCGATTGTCGTAAAGCTGCAGGTTTAGATGCTATTGAGTTAAGTGATAATATTGAAGTAATAACAATTTGTGGTATGGGTGGAAAGCTAATAGCAGATATCTTAGAAAAAGGAAAAGAAAAAGTTAGCGAATAAACCAAATTTAGTACTTCAGCCAAATGTTGGAGAAAATTTTGTTAGAGAAAAACTACAAGAATTAGGTTATGAGATAACAGCAGAAAATATTATCGAAGAAGATGGTCATATATATGAGATTATAGTTGCAAAACCTGGTATTATGAAGTTTATCTGAAGATGAAATTAATTTTGGTAAAGTATTTATTAGTAGAGAAAAATGAAATTATTTGTAAAAAACAAAAAAACAAGAACTTTTCAAAAATTGAATATATTTTAAAATCAATTAGAAAAAGCAAAATGAAGTTCAAGAAAATAAAGTAGCTGAATTTAAAAAATAAATATGATAAAAATATTAGAAATTATTTCTTAATATTTTTTTATAAGGAGGGGAAAAGTATGCTGCAATCTTTACATGATGAAAGAGAAGCTAAAAAGTTATTAAATTTTAGTGTGAAAAAATCGCTAAGAGTATGTTATCGTATGGAGCAGAAGTATATAGGGTTGAAGATACAGTTAATAGAATTTATAAATCATTTGATAATATTAAGGCGGCAAATAGTTTAGTTACATATAATTTTGTTATTGTATCTTTTATATACAATGATAATACATATACAGCCATGCGTAGGGTTGTTTTGGGAGATCGTGATTTAGAGAAAGATTGCACTTCTAAACGATATATCTAGGAAAAATGGTAATGGGTGGTTGTACTTAGATTATGCATTTAAAAAATGAAAGAGGTAAAGGCTAGAAAAAAGATATTCAACTACTATCGGTTATAGTTGCTTTAACATTTATCAGCTCCATTTTTTGCAATAATGTTTGGAGGAACATTTAAGGATAGTCTGTTTGCATTTTTAATAATGGCTATTCAGGCTGCATTTATAACATTTACTTCAAAATATAAACTGACATTATTTGTAAGTAATTTCTTAGGGAGCATTTATTGCAACTGTATTGGTAATGTTATTAAATAAAGATTTTCTTAATACATAATCCATTTAGTATTATTATTATGAGTCTTATGCCACTTGTTCCTGGAGTTCAGGTCACAAATGCTGTTCGTGACTTTATGGCTGGTGATTATCTGTCTGGAATGATAGGAATACAAGCAGCGATCTTTTCGTATCTACAGCTATTGCACTTGGTGTAGTTATGGGGATTAAAATTGAGTATAAAGGAGAAAACTATGGAGAATAATATTTTTATACAATTTGTAGCTGGGTTTTGTAGTTAGTATAGCTTTTTGCTATTTTTCTTTTAATGCACCAAGAAAATCATTGTTTAGTTGTGGGTATAATTGGTGCTATTGGTTGGTTAGTCCATGTAGTGACTAAATTTATTATTAGCTAGATGTTGTAGTAAGTAGTTTTCTTGGAGCAGTTTGTGTAGGTGTTCTTTCTACTAATGCCTCTAGGATTTTAAAATTACCAGCAACTATATTTATTTATACAGGTATGGTACCTTTAGTTCCAGGGTATGGTATGTATAATACTATGCAAAAATATTGTAACTAAGAATTATGGAGTAGCTTCTAAGGTAGGTATTGAAACAATACTTCAAGCTGGAGCAATCGCTATGGGAATATTACTTTAGCATCAGTATTTTCAACTTCAATTCAGAGGGTAAAATACAAAGAAAACGATAAAAGTGATATAATAAAGTTAGTGAATTTACAAAGGAGATTAGTAGATAATGGAATATATTTTTATATTTTGCAGAAAGCTGTCCGGATACAGCACCGTTTAAAGAAAAAAATTATCAGAATTAGGGATTACATATAAAGAAGTGGAAGTAATGACTTCATTAAGAAATTTTTAAAGAATTTCTATATGTTAGAGATACATATTCACAGTTCGAAGGAATAAGAGGTAATATGAAAATCGGTATTCCCTTGTTTAGTTGTTAATGAAAACTGAATGTATCTCTAGAACTTAATGAATTAGATAAATTAAAAAAATAAATTAATAGTAAACTCCAAATTAGGAAAATATGATATTTATCAAAATTAATCAATACTTTTTCTGATGTGGAGTTTATTTTTATTTAAAAATCTAATTTATTTCTTGCTTTTTATTTTTAAAATTTGATATAATTAAAAATGCTAGGTGGGGGAGTTAGCGGTGCCCTGTACTTGCAATCCGCTTTAGCAAGACCGAATACCGAGATGCGGGTAGAATAGGGAATGTCGAGTTTAACACGTAATGTTGAGACTAAGGCACCCTTACGACGCAATACTTATGAACCATGTCAGGTCCGGAAGGAAGCAGCATTAAGTAAGTCTATTGTGGGTGTGAGTTTTTTTGTCGAGGTTGAGTTGTCGATTAGACTAACGGTTTTTTTAATCTATTCAAGTCTCGGTTGCATATAGTATAAATCGATGATATCTAAAAAGTAAATTCGCTTTTGGATTTTTTTGTGTTTTGAAAAAAATAATATTATGTAAATTATAGGAGGGGTTATGTATCAAGGAAAAAAACTTTTCTGAACGTGCAAGTATTTTTTTATTAAATTGCTATTGCCAGTTTTAGTTTATCAAGTAATTTCATATTCATCTGGTATGATTGGAACGTTTATGGCGGGACATTATAGTCCTACAGATTTAGCTGGTGTAAGTATGGGTGTTAATATTTGGAATCCAATTATGTATACTTTAAATGCGATTGTCTTAGCATTAATCCCGATAGTTTCACAGCTAATTGGAAAAAATAAAGAAGAAGAGATTCCTACAGTAGTTAGACAATTTCTGTACATAGCTGTAATTATTAGTATTGTCTTTAATTATTGGGACTAAATACTTTAGCAACACCAATAGTAGACCAATTAGGTATGGATAGTAATATTGCAGAAAATAACTAAGAACTATCTGTTTTATGAAAGTTTTTGGAGTACTATCTATCTTCTTATATGTAGTTTTACGTTCGTTTATAGATAGTTTAGGATTAACAAGATTATCGATGATAATGATGATAGTATCTGTACCTGTAAATGTATTCTTTGCTTATAGTTTCATTTTTGGAAAGTTTGGTATGCCTGAGCTTGGCGGTGCTGGAAATGCAGTAGCTGTCTCAGTAACGTATACAGTACTATTTTTTTATTGCATTATTTATAGTATTTAACAAACTCTAAAAATAAATAAAGTATAAAAATATTTGAAAAAGAAAAAGTAAAATTTCGAAAAGTGGGGAGAAATCTTTAAACTAGGAATTCCTATAGCCTTAGCTACAGCACTTGAGACGGTTGTCTTTTCAACGTTATCGTTAATGGTATCACGTTTTGATACGACAGTCATTGCTTCTCATCAATCTGCGTTAAATTTCTCTGGATTTCTATATACTTTACCAGTTAGTGTTGCAAACACTGCAACAATTATAATAGCATTTCATGTAGGAGCTAAAGATTATAAACTGGCAACAGAGTATACAAAACTAACAGTAATAATGGGGATGATACTTTCGAGTATAGCAGGATTAATCGTCTTGTTATTTGATACGAAAATTCCATATCTATATACTAATGATAGCGGAGTAATCACATTAACAGCAGAGTTATTATTATTTGCAATCGGTTTTGCTATTTGTGATTCATTTGCCTCAGCATTAGCAGGTGTTTTACGTGGATATAAAAAAGTAGTGCCAATATGTGTAGTAATGTTTATCGGGTATTATTTAGTAGGAATCCCTACAGCATACTATTTTGTATTTAAGCAAGAGATTGGTATAGAAGGTTTATGGATAGGATGGATAATTGGACTGGCTGTTTATGCCTTAGGGTGTATTATTCTATTACTCTATATATGAGAAGAGGAATTAGTAAAAATAATTAAAGTTAGCTAAATAATAAAAAAAGATTTTTGTAGTAAATGTAAATACTACAAAATCTTTTTATTTTCACTTGTATAATCACTTGACTAAAATTTTTCAAAAAACTATATAATGTGATTATCAAAAACTAGATAAAAAGGAGGTGAAAAATTTGAATAAAGTATATCCAAAATGGTCTGAATTGCCAAATCTAGACTTGTATTTAGATCAAGTGTTATTATATGTAAATCAATTAGATAGCTCCTCAATTGTAGATGATGATAAAGGTTTAACATCCGCAATGATAAATAATTATGTTAAAAATGGTCATCTGGATAAACCGATTAAGAAAAAATATAATCGAAAAACAATTAGCAAGATTAATAGTTATCACATGCTTAAAAAAATGTATTTTCAATTCAAGAAATTAGTAAGACAATAAATAGCCTGACTTCAGATGGTAGTTCTGAAGAAATGTACGATAACTTTGTTATGTGTATGAATGGAGAAAAGAGAGAGGGATTAGCAGACGTAATAGTTGCAGCTTGTGACACTGTAAAATTATATAAAAAAACACATGATTTAGTGAGAAAAATTAAAATAAATATACTTGGAGGTAAATGATGGAGTGGAAGATTGTAGTTGATACTGCATGCGATTTTAGAGAAATTCCTAATAAAGCTGAGAATGTTACTTATGAGAGAGTGCCATTTTCATTGCAAATAGAGGATAAGGTATATGTAGATACTTTAGATCTAGATATCGATGAAATGATGAGAGAGATGTATACTAGTTCAGAAGCAGCAAGATCAGCTTGCCCAAGTCCAGAGGCATACCTATCAGCATATAGAGGTGCAGAAAATGTAATAGTTTTAACTTTAACCGGTGGAATGTCAGGAAGTTATAATAGTGCAATAATTGGCGAAAAAATGTTAAAAGAAGAAAATGAGAATGTTAATATTCATATTGTAAATACTCTTTTCAGCAGGAGGGCAAAATGACTTATTTCTTCTTAAGATAAATGAACTAATTAAAGAAGGATTATCTTTCGATGAAGTAGTCTCAAAAATGAATGAGTATAAAAAAATACAAAACTTATTTTTGCTCTAGAGAAAGTAGATAATCTAGTGAAGAATGGACGCTTATCTAAACTTAGCAGCAGCCGTTGTAGGGTTTATTAAATATGCGCATGGTAGGAGAAGCGAGTAATGAAGGGAACTCTACACTTACTACATAAAGTTCGTGGAGAAAAAAGCTATTTCAACAGTAGTTGATGAGATGATTAAAGCTGGGTATAAAGGTGGAAGAGTTGTAATTACTCATAGAAATAATGAAAAATATATGTAAAAAAATAGAAGAAAAAAATTAAAAGATAAAATTCTCTGATGTAGAATTTATTACTGTTCCAACTTCTGGAATTTGTAGTTTCTATGGAGAAGAAGGGCGGAATGCTTTTAGGGATATGAAATATAGAATATATATTTAAATAAAATAATAAAAAAAGGAAAAAGTGATTACTCTGTGTAAAACACTTCTCCTTTTTATTGAATTTAACTAACTCTGTTTAGCTCTTTTTACTTCTACGCAGCTTCCCAATTAAAAATCCAGTCCCTTGACCACAGAGGCTGAAGAATATATATCCTAAAACCATATATAAGAATATCGAAGTTTAAAAATAATTAAACAAGATATAATGTAAAAAAATTCCTATAATAAATGAGAAAATATAGCTAAAGTCTTCTTTATTATATGCATATAGAAATGATATTAGAAAACTAATAACGGGGTATAGGATGATTAAAAGTAATATTATCATACCCTGATCTATTCGATATAAAAGTAAGAACACAGAGGGAGTATTATAAATAAAAAGAAAGAAAAAAATTAAATATGGTACTTTTTTTCTAAAAATTTCTTCATCAATCTGCCTCCTAATTATAGTGTTATTCTATCATATATTGAATTAAAAAAACAATAAACAAATATATTCATTAAAATCCATAAATTTGAAAACCGCTTATAAATATGCTATGATTAATATATTAACAAATGAGAGGGAACAATAATAATGAAATTTTTTATTGATACAGCCAATGTAGAAGATATTAAAAATGCTAATGAATTAGGGTTGATTTGTGGAGTTACTACTAATCCATCTTTAATCGCTAAAGAAGGGCGTGATTTCAAAGAAGTGATTAAGGAAATTGCATCAATCGTAGATGGACCAATTAGTGGAGAAGTAAAAGCAACAACTACTGATTGGAAAGATATGGTAGAAGAAGCTAGAGAAATTGCTAAAATTCATCCTAATATGGTAGTTAAGATTCCTATGACAGAAGATGGTCTTAAAGCAGTAAATGTACTGAAAAAAGAGGGGATTAAAACTAATGTTACGTTAATCTTTAGCCCGACTCAAGCTTTACTAGCGGCAAGAGCAGGAGCAACATACGTATCTCCATTTTTAGGTAGATTAGACGATATTGCTCACAATGGACTATTATTAATTGAAGAAATAGTAGAAATTTTTGCGAATAATGATATTGATACACAAATTATTGCAGCAAGTGTGAGAAATCCAATTCATGTTACAGAATGTGCTAAATTAGGATGCGATATTGCTACTGTTCCATATAATGTAATTAAACAAATGGTTAAACACCCTTTAACTGATATAGGTATTGAAAAAAATTCAAACAAGATTATTATAAAAGTATTTGGTGAATAATTAGTAGATAACTTTTACGTCAAAAATATTTTTCCTTTAAAAATTTAAAAATTTTTGTATTTTATACTAGAAATATTTATAAAGTAATGTTATAATATATTTTTGTTGTATGAAAAAAAGTTGTTAAGATTAAATTTTATAGGAGGTTATATTAATGCGCGTAAATGTAACATTAGCTTGTACAGAATGTGGTGACAGAAACTACATTACTAAAAAGAACAAAAAGAAATAATCCAGACCGTATTGAACTTAAAAAAATACTGTCCAAGATTAAAAAGTGACTTTACACAGAGAAACTAAATAATAAAGTTAGAGAAGCCTTTAAAGTATCAACGTTTAAGGCTTTTTGTTTTGTCACTTGAATGCCTATTTTGAATGCCATACTAATAAAAACCGCCAGTAAATTAATACTGACGGATGAGAGCATTCAGCTCTAGTTATGATTTGCGATAGATACAATTAAGTATCTATGTTAGTAATTATATTGTATTATAAATAGGAGGAAAGTCAAATTTTAGTTCTTAAAAATATATTTTTAATACCGTCTTTCTATAACTTTTTAGAGTGTCATCATTAACTCTAACTTTTTGTTAGGATCTAAATTGTCCTTTACGCTTGAAAAATTTTTATTTTTTGTCTATAGTAGTAATAGCGTCTATCTTTATATATGTATCCTTATCAAAATCTTTTAATATATTTTTCACCCGTTCTTTTGCATTTTTCAACTATATTTCTTTCTAGTAGGACTTTTTGATAAAAACTTTTTAGTTGAGATAAATCTTTATCTTTTTAGTTTTAAAGTGATTTGGATTTTTATTTGTTATATTTTTAGTTTATCTGTTGACTCTTCTAGTTGTTCAATATTTCTTATTTTTAATTGTTCTTTATCCATAATAATTCCCCTTTATATACTGATAAATAGAGTAAATATAATTTTAATAGCTTAGATGATTTATAATTTTGTTAGAATACTCTATATTTTTTTCTGTATGATAGTATCTCCTAATAATTTTTATGAACAGTTTTTACTAGGTTGGCTCAATTATATTATAGTCTATAAAAGGGATAAAATAAATTATAAAACTAATATGAGTAACTGAAATTATACAATTTGTTAATTGATTTACTATATATTGAGTGATAGTATGTATGCGAAAAAGAAAAATAATTAATGTTGATTTTTATATCGATTAAGGGGATGAATTTTTATGAGTGATATGAAAAATTAATAAAATGAATAAACAAAGAGAAGTATCTATATTAATGCAAAAATACAATATCAATATTATTAAACATAAGTATTGGTATAAGCGAGAGAAGGAGACTCCGGTGACTAAGTTAATTAGATTAGTATATGAAATAACGTAAAAAGAATTTAAGTATATGGTGCCTATTTTAATAAATAGCAATTTTAAAAGAAATTATATAAAAAGGATTATATCATTAATATAAAAATGTGGAGGATGAATAAAGAGAAAATAGTTGAAGAAATAGAGTGTATCCAACAAAAATTGATAAGTTTACAACTTACAATGGAATTATTAGCAATGCACACAGATGTAATTAATGTATTAACTTTAGATGAACTAAGAAGTCTAGATATTCCAACAGACATATTAATTAAATATTGGGACAAAAGCAAGAGATGGTCATAATTTGTATATGATGACTGACGCTATTGCTAAACAAACATCAGATGATTTATCAAAAATATGTTATGAGGATTTGATGAATTGAAAAACTATGATAAATAATATTGCATAGTTTATAGAAAGAACAAATAATGTTTTTAACTTAATTATTTACTAAATTTATTACAAAAGGTTTGATATACATTATATTTTTTTGTATATCAAACCTTTATTCTTATCTTATTATTTAGTTACTGGTACTTCGAAAGTAGCACTTTCCATTTTTTTACCATCTTTATCGAATTGATTAAAAAGAAATTTTTAATTTTGTCACTTTCCACGCTTAAACCATATCCCATAGTAGATTCTGAAATTGCACCAACTGGAGTAGGTTCAGGATATTTTGGAGAACTAACTAGGATAAATTCTAGCCTCCTTTTCGGTTCTATCAACAACTGTTCTAGGAGCTAAAAAAATAGGTCTTGATATTCATTTTTAAAACCCTAAGTTCTCATAAGTATATTTTTATGATAACTACTTGTGCTATGTTTTTCTTTGATGTGTTTATTTCTATCTTGAGTAGTTTTAACCTCAGTTATTTTTCAGCTTCCATTGACCATCTACAATCCATTCTTCATTAAGTTCGTATACTTTATCTGTAGAGTTTTGATTTTTGTAGTTGCAGCATTATTTTCTGTTGTAGTTTTATCTGCTGTTTTGGCTTTATTTTTCGCTGCAGATCTACTTTGTCTAACTAGTTCACCTTTTATTAAAGAACAGCCACTTAGAACTACTGAAGCGGATAGTAGACTTGTAAATAGTAATTTAGTTTTCATATTTTTCTTCTCCCTAATCTATAAGTGTTTAATTCTTGTCAAAATAAATTACATCTATACAAAAAAATTATAAATTATAAGGTATTTTTAGTAAATATACAGTGAGTGCGTTGAATTTTTGATTTATAAAAATTAGAATAAAATTTTAGAGATTTTTGTAAAAATACCTTTACAAATGAAAGGAAAAAAATATTATACTATGTATTATCTAATGAAAAATAATGTTATTTTTTTCTATAGATATTTCTTGATTTTTCAAAAAGAATTCTTTAGTAAAGCTAACAAAAATTACAAAATTTCAAAAATAATAAAAAAATTAAAAAGTTGTTGACAAATAATAATATCTATTATATAATTAATACATAAGTTAATAACAAATATTTATGCGGGTGTAGTTTAGTGGTAAAACCTCAGTCTTCCAAACTGATGTTGTGAGTTCGATTCTCATCACCCGCTCCATTTTTTTATTTAGAGATTTTTCCACAGTAGCTCAGTTGGTAGTAGCATCTGACTGTTAATCAGAGGGTCGCAGGTTCGAGTCCTGCCTGTGGAGTAAAGTACGGCTGTGTATGCAGCCGTATATTTTTTTGTTTAAAATCTCGCTAAATATTATTATCATAGAAAAAAATTATGTTATAATAGTTCATGGTATATGAACTTTTATCGAGTTGAATTTTATATAGTTTAAAAGTTGAAGTTTAAGAAAAATAAAGAGAATTGTATAGGAGATTTTTATGTTTTTAGATGAGGTAAAAATATTCGTCCGATCAGGCGATGGTGGGAATGGATTAGTAGCATTTAGAAGAGAAAAGTATGTTCCAAAAGGTGGACCAGCCGGAGGAGACGGAGGACGTGGAGCTAATGTCGTATTCATCGTAGATGAAGGACTAAGAACTTTCATGGATTACCGTTATCAGAAGAAATTCGTAGCACCTAATGGTGAGAACGGAATGAGTAAAGGTATGCACGGTAGAAAATCTAAAGATTTATACTTAAAAGTACCACCAGGAACAGTAATTCGTGATACTGATACTGGAGAAGTATTAGCAGACTTAGTAGAACATGAGCAAGAAGTAGTGGTAGCTCGTGGAGGACGTGGAGGACGTGGAAACTGTCGTTTCGCAACACCTTCGAACCCAGCGCCAGAGATTGCTGAGAATGGTGAACCAGGAGAAGAAAGAAATCTGACTTTAGAATTAAAACTTATGGCGGATGTGGGTCTTGTTGGATTCCCTTCTGTTGGTAAATCAACATTATTATCAATAACATCAAAAGCAAAACCAAAAATTGCTGATTATCACTTTACAACATTAGCACCAAATCTTGGAGTAGTAGAAACAAAAGATCACAGAAGTTTTGTTATGGCTGATCTTCCAGGATTAATAGAAGGAGCTAGCCAAGGTGTAGGTCTTGGACACCAGTTCTTACGTCATATTGAAAGAACGAAAGTTATTGTTCACGTAGTAGATATGTCAGCAACTGATGGTCGTGATCCATATGAAGATTATAAAATTATTAATCAAGAGTTAGCTGAGTACAATATGAGACTTTTAGAAAGACCTCAAGTAGTAGTAGCTAATAAAATGGATATTCCAGTAGCTAGTGAGAATCTTAAAGAGTTTAAAAAAACACTTAGAGAACGATGGTGAAGAAGTAGATATCGTTGAAATTTCTGCATTCACACGTAGTAATATCGATAACTTTACTTTATAAAATAAGTGATATACTAGATAACACAGATCCAAATATGTTATATGAACTTGATACTGAAGAAGAAAGTATGGAAAATAGAGTTCTTTATAAACATAAACCTAAGGATGAAACATTCAAGATTACTCGTGACGATACAGGAGCTTATGTAGTAAGTGGACCTGGTATCGAACGTGCATTCTTAATGACTGATTTCAACCGTGATGCTTCTGTTAGACGTTTTGCTCAACAAATGCGTTCTATGGGCGTAGATGATGCTTTACGTGATAGAGGATGTAAAAACGGTGATACGGTTAAAATTCTTAAAGGTGAGTTTGAATTCGTAGAGTAGGAGATAACCACTGTGGATAAAGAAAAAGTTTATTATATAATTAGAGAAGATGTATTGCCAGAAGCTGTAAAGAAGACATTAGTGATGAAAAAGCTTTTAGAAGATGATTCAAAGTTATCAATTTTAGAAGCTTCGAAGAGATTTGATTTGAGTAGAAGTGCATTTTATAAAGTATAAAGATACAATTTTTTTCCTATTCAAGATGTGAAAAAGACAATCAATTCTATCACTGTCTATCGATGTTGACGATATTCCTGGAATATTAGGTAAAATTTTATCGGTTGTTAATGAAGCTAAGTGCAGTGTACTTACTATTCACCAAACAGTACCGATAAATGCAAAAGCTACTATAATTATTTCTTTAGAGCTAAGTTCAGGTGATATAAATATTGAAAAAAATTAAATAAACGAATTAAAGATCTTGAATTTGTTAATTCAATTAAAGTAATTGGTTTAAGCATGTAAAGATAGTTTAATAAATATTAAATGTAGGAGAACAGAGTAGGGAAGTCAGTTTCCTATAGCTATTCTCCTTTTATTTTTAGAAAGGTGAATTATGCAAAAATGATATATTCGAAGGGAAAGTTATAGATTATACCCACGACGGTCTTGGTGTAGTTAAAATTGACAATTTTCCGATTTTTATTGAAGATGTTATAGAAGGTGAAGTAATTGAGTTTAAGATAATTAAATTAAAGAAAAATCTTGGTTACGGAAAAGTTCTTAATATTATTGAAAGTTCTAAAAAAATAGAGTTGAGGGTATTCCAAAAACTTCAGGGAGCAAATTTAGTTCATATGAACTACGAAGAGCAATTAAAGTTTAAGAAGAAAAAAAGTTCAAAATGTTATGGATAAAGCTCTTGGAAAAAGATTATATCGAAGTATTAGATACGCTAGGAATGGAAGACGGATATCATTACCGTAATAAGTCTGTGATTCCAGTACAAAAAGTTAATGGCGAAGTTAAGATGGGGTATTATAAACCACGAAGCCATGATGTTGTTAATATAGAGAAATGTTTTATTCAATATGATGAACACAATGTATTAATGAACAAATTACGTAGTCTAATCTCAGAGCTTAACTTATCTGTTTATGATGAAAAACAATCACTCAGGTGCTATTAGACATATTATGTTTCAGAACAAATACCCTGAAAAAGTGAAATCATGGTAGGTATTGTAGCGAAGGAGAAGTTTAATAAACTAGATGAATTCGTTGAAAAAAATATCTAAATTAGATGATAGAATTGTTAGCATTATGCTAAATATTAACGATAAGAAGACAAATGTAATCTTTGGTGATAAAACTGAAAATCTTTTTGGTAAGGATTATATAACCGACACATTAGACGGAATAGAATTTAAGATTTCACTTCGTTCATTTTATCAAGTAAATCCAGTTCAAACAGAAGTATTATATAGTAAAGCGTTGGAACTTGCAGAATTAAAAGAAACTGATACGATAATCGATGCTTACTGTGGTATTGGAACAATCAGTCTATTCGCAGCGAAGAAAGTTAAGAAAGTGTATGGTATTGAAATAGTAGAAGCAGCTGTTTTAGATGCTCGTGAAAATGCGAAAAATAATAATATAACTAATGTAGAGTTTTTACTAGGTAAGAGTGAAGATGTAATTAAAAAATTAATCTCACAAAATGTGAAATTAGATGCAGTTATCGTTGATCCACCACGTAAAGGGTGTGAGGAAAGTTTCTTAAGTGATTTAGCTTCAATGGGAATAGAAAAGATAGTTTATGTTAGCTGTAATCCAGCAACATTAGCTAGAGATATGGAAATTATGAGAGGTCTAGGTTATAAACTAGGTTCAGTGCAACCTGTAGATATGTTCCCAGGGACGTACCATGTTGAGGCGGTAAGTTTGCTAGTCAAGGAGTAAAACGACGAAGATTAGCATTTACTTCCGCCCATGCGATAGCTGTCCGTGATTGACAAGTGCTAGCACGCAGACAGAACGGAGATAGCGAACCGCTGAGTGTGTCGCTCTGCTCGTAAAAGCTTAGAAACCTTTGAACGAAAGGGATAATGAAAGCCTTGATTGCAAGGCTTTTTGCTTTATGGTGGGTAAGTATCAGAGTGAGAAAATTTTTGGAATGAGTAGAAGTGATAGCTAGAAATTATCAGTTTCTATTTCCATTTACCCTGTGGGTACGTGTTTGTTTCCATTGACAAGGAGTTTGTGGGAATAGAAATGTACCCACCTTGTTTGAATCAAGTGAAGTGTAGTTGAAGGAAATCTGTTGAAAGCAATACTTCATTTTACCGAATAAGTAATAATTTAGGCAACTTCAAATCGATTAAAAAAAACTATTTTAAAGGTTAAGAGTAGACAAAAATTGTCCACTCTTTTTTGCAAACTCAATTTATCAATAAATGAAATGAGGGAATGTAAAATGAAATATTTTGAGGTTGAGTTAGAAAATCCTGATGAATTTTTAAAACTACAAACAGAAGATTTTGTGAAAGCTAATCGCTTGCTACTAAGGAAGATAATCCAGAGCGTTACAGTCTATGAAGAAAACTTCGTCATATCCTTTAAATCTGGCATCGAATTGGAAGTATGAGTCTCATTCCATAACTTTTATATTGAACATATCATCTTGTTGTGTTATACTATAAATTGATATAAACAAAGATGTAGGAGGAACCGAAACTATGACAGCCTCAATGCGTTTAAGATAAGCTGGCAATAAAAAAAGCAGAATCTATACCCGATGATAGGCTTTTTTGTTGTGCTTATTTATACGATATTGAGCATTCATTAGTTACGGTGAGGATATTGGTTATTTAACTATACCTTTATTTAACTATGTCTTTAATATGAATGTTTCCAAATTGTATGTATGCAGACCAAAAAGCCACATTGTAGGGGTTTGGCCTGCATTTTTTTATTGCCTAGAATGCTATTCAAAAAATAGAAATTCAAGCAAAATAATATGCAGGAGATAATATAAATGGAAAAATACAACAATTGGAAACGAAAATTTTATGCAATATGGGCAGGGCAAGCAGTATCATTAATCACTAGTGCCATCCTGCAAATGGCGATTATTTTTTACCTTACAGAAAAAAACAGGATCCGCGATGGTCTTGTCTATGAGCTTCATTAGTAGGTTTTTTTACCCTATGCGATTTTTGGGACCCTGCCATTGGTGTGCTAGTGGATCGTCATGATAGGAAGAAGATAATGATTGGTGCCGATTTAATTATCGCAGCAGCTGGTGCAGTGCTTGCTATTGTTGCATTCTGTATGGAGCTACCTGTCTGGATGATTATGATAGTATTGTTTATCCGTAGCATTGGAACAGCTTTTCATACCCCAGCACTCAATGCGGTTACACCACTTTTAGTACCAGAAGAACAGCTAACGAAATGCGCAGGCTATAGTCAGTCTTTGCAGTCTATAAGCTATATTGTTAGTCCGGCAGTTGCAGCACTCTTATACTCCGTTTGGGATTTAAATGCTATTATTGCCATCGACGTATTGGGTGCTGTGATTGCATCTATTACGGTAGCAATTGTACGTATACCTAAGCTGGGTAATCAAGTGCAAAAGTTTAGAACCAAATTTCATAAGGGAGATGAAAAGAAGGAGTTGTGGTTCTGAGACAAAACAAAGGATTGTTTGCCTTATTACTCTTAGGAACACTATATACTTTTGTTTATATGCCAATCAATGCACTATTTCCTTTAATAAGCATGGAACACTTTAATGGAACGCCTGTGCATATTTCTATTACGGAAATTTCCTTTGCATTTGGGATGCTAGCAGGAGGCTTATTATTAGGAAGATTAGGGGGCTTAGAAAAGCATGTATTACTAATAACAAGTTCATTTTTATAATGGGGACCAGTTTAGCCGTTTCGGGAATACTTCCTCCAAATGGATTTGTAATATTCGTAGTTTGCTGTGCAATAATGGGGCTTTTCGGTGCCATTTTATAGCGGTGTGCAAACAGCTCTTTTTTCAGGAGAAAATTAAGCCTGAATATTTAGGGACGTGTATTTTCTTTGATCGGAAGTATCATGTCACTTGCTATGCCAATTGGGTTAATTCTTTCTGGATTCTTTGCTGATAAAATCGGTGTAAATCATTGGTTTTTACTATCAGGTATTTTAATTATTGGCATTGCTATAGTTTGCCAAATGATAACTGAGGTTAGAAAATTAGATTTAAAATAAACAATATTGGAGGAATATTTATGTATCTTATTTTCATGTAACTCTTCCTGCTAAAATCGCAGGGTTTTCCCTGCATACAAGCAAATGAAAGCATGCGATTATAGACAGGAGGAAATGTTATGGAATTAATATTAAAAAGCAAAAAGACATTCGTGTGGAATTCAAAGGACGCGATGTTTTAGATATAAATGAATTAGAAGTATATGATTATGACCGTATTGGTTTAGTAGGAGCAAATGGTGCTGGAAAAAAAGCACTTTACTCAGGGTACTTTTAGGAGAATTAACTCCCCAGGATGTAAAATGAATCGTCTGGGTGAACTTGCCTATATTCCCCAGTTGGACGAAGTAACTCTGCAGGAGGAAAAAAAGATTTTTGCACTTGTAGGCAAGCTAGGTGTTGAGCAATTAAATATACAGACTATGAGCGGTGGTGAAGAAACAAGGCTTAAAAATAGCACTAGGCCTTATCGGCACAGGTTCATGGTATTTTAGCGGATGAACCTACGAGCCATTTTAGACCGTGAAGGAATTGATTTTCTAATAGGACAGCTAAAAATATTTTACAGGTGCACTGTTAGTTATTAGCCATGACCGCTATTTTCTTGATGAAATAGTAGATAAAAATATGGGAACCGAAAGATGGCAAAATCACTGAGTATTGGGGAAACTATTCTGATTATCTTCGTCAGAAAGAGGAAGAACGTAAGAGCCAAGCTGCAGAATACGAACAATTTATTGCGGAACGTGCCCGATTGGAAAGGGCTGCGGAGGAAAAGCGAAAACAGGCTCGTAAAATAGAACAGAAGGCAAAAGGTTCTTCAAAGAAAAAAAGTACTGAAGACGGAGGGCGTTTAGCTCATCAAAAATCAATAGGAAGTAAGGAAAAAAAGATGTATAATGCTGCTAAAACCCTAGAGCACAGGATTGCGGCCTTAGGAAAAGTAGAAGCTCCGGAAGGCATTCGCAGAATTCGTTTCAGGCAAAGTAAAAGCATTGAGCTCCATAATCCATACCCCTATAGTCGGTGCAGAAATTAATAAAGTATTTGGGGATAAGGCTCTGTTTGAAAATGCATCTTTTCAAATTCCGTTAGGAGCAAAAGTGGCGTTAACTGGTGGTAATGGAATCGGAAAAACAACTTTAATCCAAATGATCTTAAACCATGAAGAAGGAATTTCTATTTCGCCTAAGGCAAAAATAGGTTACTTTGCACAGAATGGTTACAAGTACAACAGTAATCAGAATGTTATGGAGTTTATGCAGAAGGATTGTGACTACAATATATCAGAAATTCGTTCAGTGCTAGCATCTATGGGGTTCAAACAGAACGATATTGGAAAAAGTTTATCTGTTTTAAGCGGTGGAGAAATTATAAAATTGTTGCTTGCTAAAATGCTCATGGGTAGATATAACATCCTAATAATGGATGAACCCAGTAACTTCCTTGACATACCAAGTTTAGAGGCTTTGGAAATACTAATGAAGGAGTACACCGGAACTATCGTGTTTATCACCCACGATAAACGATTACTCGAAAAATGTAGCAGATGTAGTTTATGAAATTAGAGATAAGAAAAATAAATCTGAAACATTAAATTTAAGGTAGTCGCTGGTCAGTATAGTCTGTTCTGGTTGGCGACTCCATTGTTAAAGAGTATAAAGACTTTAGATTTTATGAATATTAAAAAATAGGGAACAGTCAATTGAACTGCTCCTATTTTTTTCTGCTAAATATATTGTAGTTTTTCTTTATATGTATAATGATAGATTAGCGGATTCTCATCTACGGTACTTACTTCAAATATGAAGAAGTGATCGCGGTTATCTCTGGACTTTTCCTTATTGAGGACAAAGTAATTCTTACGTGAAGTCGCCATTGTTTTTAGGATATCATCAGTTAGGAAGGTCAATGGAATATTCATGTTAGAGTAGCGGTAGAAGTCACGTTCAAAAATCTTGGTAGCTCTCGCTATAATAGTCCATTTGTAGGTGATTACGCTGAAACTCAAGCTGATTCATAGAGCACCTCCTCGACAAGTTCAATACTAATAATGTCTTTTAATTTCAAATTGATGTGACCTGTTGTAGTTTTTATCAAAATGAAATCTTTGGTCAGACTTGGTATTGTTCCAGTGTAGGAAACACGCTTGTTTTTTTCAATCACTTGAATGCGTGTGCGTAGCTGCCCGGCGTATACTTGACTGAGGAGTAATAATTTCTTCTCTAGTGATAAGTCAGACATGTACGTTACTTTGTTTGTATCATCAGAGAGTGCTGATGCATGTTCAGATAGGAAAAAGCCCATCCATTTTTGCATCTTTGTATCCTGGTACTCTTGCTGATTGAAATGGTAAATATGAACGGTCAATCATATCAAATCCTTTTCATGCAGAGGCAAGGGTATTTTTTTATCAAATTGAATCGTAAAACCTTGAATTCCCCACCTGTGTAACATTCTTTAAAGCGATTGATTACCTCAGTATAGATTATCACAGATGAGCTTGTTGGCTTAATGCTAAATGTAAATTCCAATGGTAATCGGTTTTCAGATTTAGCATGTACTAGTCGTATCGATATTTCAGTTGTTTTGAGTTTTCTCTGACGAAGTTTTGAAGTTGCTGTTTCAACGATTCCATGTAAAAAAATCTTTCAAGCATTTCAATATCATTACATCCTTTGCTACGGATTTCTGAAAATTGTACTGTATTTTTTTCTTGTTTCATTTTAATCCCTCCAATCCACCCGCGGAATGACCACCGATAAGTTTACTGCGTTCAATATTTCTGGAACCTTCAGTTAGGACGGTTCCTTTTTGTATGGCTAAAAAACCAAACTGTTCTCTGACAACATCAATAGCTGTCTGAAGTCTATTATCTTTTTCAATTTGTTCTACATCATCAAAGAGTGATAGTAGAGTATAGCTTTCATCTACGAAGCCACTATAAGATACACCAATTTGTCTCACTGCACCAGAGGTGTATTTTTTCGGAATAATACAAGTACATGACTCACCATTGTTTTGGGGAGATTTGCGGGTTCAATTTTATTCTGAGCATTTATAGATTTTTTCATCTCAGTCCTAGAATAGCCAATATGAATAGAAACGACAGTAGTCAATACTAGGGCTACTGTTCCGTTCCACAGTATCATTTAAAAATCATTTTCACACCCTTTCGTCTATTAGTATAGAAGAAAGCTCTCAGCACATGTTGAATGTGTAGTATTGATGTTAAGAGTTGCACCGCTAAGTAAATAAAAATATAGAAAATAAAGGCTTTATTCTAGGCTATCGTTAAAAGCATCGATAGCTTAGAGTAAGCTTATTATTTGAGAGAAAAATAAGGTTGAGCGGGAACATATCCATAGCCTAGAGTTGACACTAGAGAATGGATAATAAGAAAAAATGCACCCACTGGCACCCAGCTATAAATTTGACAATTGTAAAAATAGCCTAATTAACATTATAATATAACTAAGAAACAAGTATACTAATCCCCTGCATATAGGGACTGTACCTGGTGCCATAAAGATTGGATTATATTGGGATATTCCTGCAGACGCTGAAAAACCAAACGATAAAAAGAACTAAGAGTGGTAAAATATATAAAGAGAGGTGATATTAATGGATAGAAGTGCTTTCATTAAGACTCTGATAGAAGTATTGAAATATGATAGAAAATACAGAACAATTGAATCAAGAGACCAACTGTTGAGGTTAATAGGTAGAGCAAGAGTAAACTTTGTTCCACAATATGAATTTGCAAATCATGGGCGTTCCTATCAACATTGGGAGATTGTGGAATTACGAGTTCCGGGTTCCTTTGTTAGAAATCGCAGAAGAAAAATGAGAAGATTCTAGAAGAGTTAGTAGAGTATGTATATGAGGAGTCTGATGATTATGCTTTACATCACGTTGAAATACGTCCACAGGTAATTGATACACCAGATGAAGTAACAGAGCATAATGTAGTTTTTGATGCAATTCAAGATGAAGTAATTCAGGGAATTAGAGATGCTAAATTTATAATTTGGGCAGCTGTTGCATGGTTTTCTAATGAAGCTATTTATCAAGAGTTATTAGCGAAAAAGAAGCAAGGATTAAATGTAAGAATAATAGTTTCGCAGGAAGACTCAAATATAAATATGATTTCAAAACTGAGAGAGAATAAGTTCGATGTTGTGGTCATTCCGAGATGGGGAAATAAAGGATATAACCGTATGCATGATAAGTTTTGTATCATAGATATGGACTATGTAATGCACTTGATCATATAATTGGACACCAACAGCTAATAAAAATGTAGAAACTTTAGTAACTGCACTTGATCATGAACTTGTCAAAAAGTTTGCTAAAGAGTTTATGGAATTATATAATGGGATTTATTTTTAAACAAAGACAAATTTGAATTTAAGGAGGACAAAATGATTTTAGAAACGGAAAGATTGATTCTTCGTCCATGGGAAGAAAGTGATGCAAATGATTTATTTCAGTATGCCAGTAATCCAGAGGTTGGTCCGATTGCAGGTTGGCCTGTACATACCAGTGTTGAAAATAGCAAGGAGATTATAAAAAGTGTTATTTCAGCACCTGAGACATACGCCATAGTTTTAAAAGAAACGATGCAGCCAGTGGGTAGCATAGGATTGATGATCGGCTCTGTAAGTGATAAAGGTATTCCTGATACTGAGGCGGAGATTGGTTACTGGATAGGAGTTCCGTATTGGGGTCAGGGTCTGATACCAGAAGCAGTTCGTGAGATTATGAGACATGGATTTGATGACTTGAATCTGGAGAAAATGTGGTGCGGTTATTTTGACGGCAATACAAAGTCAAAGAGAGTTCAGGAAAAATGTGGTTTCCGTTATCATCATACAAAAGAAAACGTTCTATGTGCATTGGAAGGTATTCTTCGCACAGAACACATAACCTGTCTATCAAAGGGAGAGTGGCTTTTGACTAAGTAAATCCCAGTTTGTCTAGGTAATACCTTTTAACGATAACCCTACTTATCGTTAAAAGGTTTATAGATATGTTCCCACATACGAACGCAACTACTTGACATACTTAGTGTTCACTCGTTTCATGTCGAGTGTGTAAGCTTGTTAGAGAAACGTTCCTAATAGCTATGAATAAATTATTGAAATGCTTCTTTTACTACCAATATTTTCTGTTCTGAATGTAGTTCAGCACAAGGAACTGAGGTAGATTTATAAGAGACTGTGACAGCGAAGTTATAGTCTTTTTGAGGTTTTAATGGTATAATAAGATTATAAATGTGTATAATGTTTAAATTATCTGGAGGACGCATAATGTTGAATTTAGTAAAAGGTCACCGAGTTAGTTTGGTAGAAAATCTGTTTGAGTCATTTACAAAGTTAACTGAACATTATTTGATGGCGAATGTACATGCAGAAAAAATATTAGAGGTTTTTCAACACTTTATTGCGATTCATGACGAGCCCTTGTTTTTTATTTTGGAATTGCCTGTTAGTATTGATAGAGAAAAAGTAATAGAAAAGAATATTATCAACGAATTACATAAGGATGTTTATTATATTGATAATTGTTCAAGAGAGGAATGCCTTGTACTGTTGATAAGATACGGTGATTTGCTTGTTAATGATGGACTAAGTAGGTTTGGATTTGGTGGGCATAAAAGTCATGATGAAATTATGCTTGATAGCTATAATGTTGTGACAATTTATAGTAAAGAACTATCGAAATTTTATGACTTTTTTGAACCTCATAATATTCAATTTGTAGAAGAACTAGTGACAGCTTCGGAAACTTTTTCTGAGACTTCACCAGGAATTTCCGAAATCTATGAAAGTAACGGTAAAACTGTTTATGATTTGCCTATAGAATTAGCTGAATGGGGAATATATTTAGCTGAAACTCGAACAGAATAGGCATTTCTATAGATTAGAAAGAGAATATTTCAATCCCTCTGGTACTCCAAATTTAACTTTAGTAAATTTTTAGAAGTAACAGAAGTGAATCTGTGTTTAACTGCAACTAGTAAGTTGCAGTTTTTTATTGGTATCGTTTCGACATAACCATTTTAAGGTGGAAAATAGTTGCGCTACCATTCCTGTGTACAGTGGATATGAAATACGGTACTTGTTGGAGAACCGAGCCATGTTGAAGCAGTCGTTTTAATGACAAGGGCGTAGACCGAAGCTATTAATTACGAATGCTTTATAAGATAGTTGTCGTAGAGCGGTAGTGACGAGGTAACAGTGAATCGATGAGTGTGTAGTATTAATGTCAAAAGTTAAAACTAGTGAATAAATGAAGTATAGAAAATAAAGGCTTACTCTAAGGCTATCGTTAAAAGGATATCGGTAACTTGGAGTAAGTCTTTATTTTAATTTACGAAATCTAAGGAGTATTGTATAATAAAAATAAATTAAGTTGATTAAGAGGAAATATATAATTTAAGTTTTGGAGGTGAGCGTGTGATAGAAATTAGACCTAGTTTTAAAGATATAGAATCATTTGAGGAATTTAACAAGTACTATTGGTATCGAGAAGAACTTTCGCAAATATGTAAGTCTCTTTGGACTAGAGTATAGATGTACAAAGAAAAGAATTGAACTATATTATTGAACAATATTTCAAGGAAATAGAATAGAAAAAGTCTACAAGAAAAAGTAAACAAAAAACATGTCGAAGTAATATCTTTAAAATACACCATTACTAGAATGTGGATTTTTCCTTTAACCAAAAATTTAGAGATTATTTTTCAGCTGTAACAGGAGTTAGCCTGTTTAAATTTAATGCTGATATGGCAACAGCTTGGAGAAAAGTAAAAAGGGATAATGATGAAAAATTCACGATCCAAGATATGATAAAAATATATTATGGAGAATCAGATTACGCCAAGTATGATAATTCTGCTTGTCAGTGGAATAAATTTCTGAAAAGATTTTTTTGTGCAGATGAATCTAGCAACAATTATTCCAATAAGTTAAAAAGTTGCAGCTATCCTTTTGGAAAGAAGTTAGAAACTCAAAAATGAAAAATTTATTCAAAAACAACTTTTGAATGAATATAGATACAAATTAGAGGAGTATCGTAAATAAAAATATATCTGATACTTTTTAACGACAGCTCACATTTGAAAAATTACGAGGAGATTATAAGATGAACAGTTATATAAAAATTAAATAAAGATAGATGGAATAATGTAAAAATGACTATACTGAGCCATTGACACATGAAGAATTAGAAGAAGCTAGAAAATAATCCAATTTCTGTTGCATTAACTATTGGGAAAAAGTTCCAAAAGAATGGTTTGAAAGAGCAAACGGGAAAAAGATACTAGGTTTAGCTTGTGGTGGTGGTCAGCAGGGACCAGTTTTTGCCGTAAAAGGTTATGATGTAACAATAATGGATTTTTTTCTAAATCACAATTACAAAGAGATGAAATGGTTGTCAAAAAGAGAAGGCTTAAAAATCAACACAGTTCAAGGTGATATGACAAAAACCATTTCCATTTGAAAAATGAAACTTTTGATATTGTTTTTTAATCCAGTTTCAAATGTATATATAGAAGATTTAGAAAAATATGTATAAAGAAGCCTCTCGAATATTGAAAAAAGGTGGATTGTTAATGGTAGGATTTATGAACTTTGGATATACATGTATGATGCTGACATTGTATGGGACAAACCCTGATGAAGAATTACTTTTAAAATTTTCAATACCTTTTTAATTCAAGAGAGCTTGAAGAGGAAGGTAAGATAACTATAAATCCAGAATATGGATATGAATTTAGCCATACCTTAGAAACTCAGATTAGAGGACAACTTAAAAATGGTCTTGCTATGATAGATTTTTATGAATCGTGTGATAAAAGAAATAGGTTATCACGTTATGGAAATGACTATATAGCTACACTTTGCATTAAACTATAATGGTATAGAACGTACTTCAGAAGAATAGTCCATTTTATTTTATGTAAGGATTCAAATCTAAATGCTAGTTTCTCAACTCAAATAATTAAATAAAATGCCATAATATAGTATTCTATTAAACAGTAAATTAAAAAGATTTACTGTTTTGTTTATATAGTCATATGCTTTAGTTTATCCTTCTAAAAATCTTAAGTATGTTAATTTTTCTTTTGTACTTACTTCATCATAATATTATATATATCAATAATTAATTTTTCGTTGTGGATTTGTATACTATAATGGATTTCTTGTCTCAATAACTCACATATTAGTTCAATAATATTTTTATTAATGTTGAAGTTTCTGAAGAATTTTTCTTAGCTTTTTATAAATTATTTTCTATGAGCTATAATTTATAAGTTTTATTTATATAAATATATGATAAGTATCAAATGAATTTTTTTAGAAGGAATTATCTAAGGTATTATATTATTTTTATAATTCTCAATCTCTTGCTATTCTGCTTTTCTTATTTTTCCATGGAGTATATAGTTTATCAGAACATTTGGTTTATAAGATAATCGTACTTTATAATAATTTATATATTCTATTATTGCGAAAAATCCAAATGCTAAGAGATATAATTGTTGGAGTGAAAGTTTGATGATTTACTATTATTATTAATATAGACAGGTATAGTAGAATTATATCTAATCTTCTTAGGTGATTATAAATTTTTCCTAAGCTTGTTTTAGCGAAATTGTTATTTGATATTCTTTTTAAAAAGAACCAACCAAAAGATGGAACCTTGTATAAGGATAAAACTTAGTAGGAATAGTGTGAAGATAACAGGAATTATAGATACAGTGTCAGTAATGTATATTTTGAATATAAAGAAATTTATCCAAAATATAATAACTGCAACTAATTCACCAACAGCGAGACTTATTAAAGTTTTCTTTTAAAATGATTTTTCATGATAGTTCTCCTTGCATACTATTAATTACTTATATTATAACATTTTATATAAAAAATGTTATTTAAAAATTTTAGTAGTTATATATGATAACATTTTAATATTGATAATCTCTATCAGGGGAATTCATTTGTTGTTTTGTCAGTATTAGTATATAATCTTAATTGACAATATACATACTTTAGGAGAATAAGAATGAAGTTAGAAGATTTTACAGAACAGGAACAAGAGCAGATAAAGAAAGGTCTTACTTTTTCAGTAATTAGCGACAAAGAAACTGCAGAAAGAATACTCTCATTGGTTCCTGAAGAATTAATGAAGAAAAATACCATTTTTTTGTAAGAAAGCATGCTAATACTCGTACAGTTAAGAGAATTTCTATTGAATACCCAGAACTTTATGCAGCAGCACAACAAGAAGGTGAGTGGCCAGAAAAGGAAAAAGAAGAGTTACGTAAAGTTATTACGAGTATTTTCCAAGAAAAAATGAATAAGCATAGTATTAAGTAATTAGACATACAAATTAAGGATTTTAGTATACGAGTATAACATACCGATCAATATTAAATTTAAGATTACGAACTAGATAGATTTTTATCAGTTCGTATGAGATAATATACGTATATATTTTAATATTTATTTCTTTTTATAATTGTCAGTAAAAAAATAATATTTTATTAATATACACCAAATTAATGAATAATTTAAAGACGTATAATAGTATTTTTGAATAGAAAGATAGGATTTAAAAAAATAAAAATGGCAAATACTTGCTCATTTTATAGAGATATAATATAATTGTAAAGATATGAGATAAATTTATTATCTTTGTGTTGTTATATAAGGAGGAAGCTATGATTAATACAAAGAAAATATGTAATAAGAAAAGTGATAGTAATTGCTACTAGTATACTTATAGGCGTTACTACAGATTCATTTGAGACAATTTATGCACAGCTAAGCTAGTGAAAAATAATAAATTGAGTGATTTAAACAGTATTGATTCAAAAATCTATTGGAAAATCTGAAAAAGTAGAAAATACTATTTCTTCAGAAGATAAACTTTTAGGAGAGATTATTAAGGAAAAGATTGATTGGAATTTAATCGATAAAAAGAATTTTTGAACTACTTATTGTCTGGTATTAAAGTTGATAAAAATAAAGAGAGAGAAATAAAAATTTATGGTTAGTTAAGGTAAATGAAAATGTTAATTACCCATTCTAATAATGAAAATCTTCAAAAAAATAAAGAATATCTAGAAGAGGACCCTAGAAGAAGACAATAAAAATAAAAGAAATAAATGCTGACTCTAAATCAGAAAAATAAAGATGTGGTAAAAAGAAACACCTAAAAAGAAATTGATTCAGGAAAAAGGAAAAGAAGTTTCTAAAGAAGAACAAAATGATAAAAGATAAAAAGAAACGGAGTTAATGATACAAAAATATTTTAACTTCTAAATTATCAAATCATGATATATCTGTTTTTTCTGATAAAAATAAAATAAATGCTGATTCTATATTTGTTGCTAGTATAAGCGATAAGAAATTAGATAAGGAAATTATTGATAAATTAGGGTGATGAGTATAAATTGTTGAGGTTTTGAAATTTATTTTAAAAAGATGGTAAGAAGATATCTAGCGATGGGGAACGTACGATTAAGGTACCTGTTTCTAAAAATGACAGTACAGAATTAGAAGTATACCATATTACAGAAAAATAATATTTTAGAAAAAGTTGAGAGTAGTTATAGCGAAGGTGTGTTGCAATTTAATATAAATCACTTTTAGTAAATTTACTATTTTTAGAAAGAATTAGAGTAAGAGCTAAAGATTTAGAAAAGTCGTACGCAAATAATGACACAAGTAAAAGTGAACTATGAAGAAAGTAAAAGAAGAAATTTATAGTAACACTGATAGAAGTTCTAAAAAGTAGAGAATAATAAAAAGAGATGGAGAAACTTCCAGGAACTGGTTTAGAATCAGAGACAGCTATTAGTATGGTGTTATTAGCTCTAGTAGCAATAATATTGATTAGAAGAAAACAAGTACGATAAACTTTATTCAAACTAAAAAGTAGCGAAAATTTGATTTTTGTCAAATTTGATTAGATAGATAAATGCGAGGCATGGAAAAATTCCAGCCTCGCATTTATTATAAATAAAACTACTAAAGAAGATATTATATGAGGATTTTTAGATTTGGTAATTTCAAATTATATATTTCAGTTGTATTAAGATTATTTGTTTCTTATTAAAAATATATAAAATTTAATGAAAAAAAGAAAAATTCTAAATTTTTCTAGAAAAGTGTATTAGTTTTTAGTCTATTTATAAGGTTATTTTCTTCATAAGAAGATATAGTTATTTGAATAACTTTCTGATTATAATAAAAATGATATTTATTATAAAATTTTTATAGGAATTAATAAAAACACGTAATTTGAAATAATATTGCTGAGATTATAATATTATTTTGCTGTCATTATGTATAAAAATTATGGTAATATGATATGAATTAGAAATTTTAAAAAGGTTAGAGATTTAATGACAAAAATAATCAAAAACGTTTAGTTATATTTTTTTATAGTGATGTTTGGTCTTATTGAGAGTGGTTACAATAATTTTTGAAGCCTTTGGATAGTATAATTATTAATTTTATTCAAGGTTTAGAAAATCCAGTACTTACAAGCATATATTTAAATACAACAAATATAGCGGATCAAAAACCTAGTGTAATAATAACTGCTATAATAGTTATTATTTTATTTGTGAGTAAGTTTAAAAGAGAGGCTCTATTTTTAACTCTTACAATGGGAACGTGTGGTATAGTGATGGCGTTTATTAAGATAATTTTTAATCGTCCTAGACCCAATATTCATCGTTTAGTAGAATTAAATAGCTTAAGTTTTCCTAGTGGGCACACTGACTTCAGCGACAATAATGTATTTAACATTGGCGTTAATATTTATTAAATTATCGAAGAAAGGAAATAATAATTATTTTCCTATTCTTATAGCGATAATGGGAATTTTATTTATAGCGACTTCTAGAGTATATTTAGGGAGTACATTATCCGACGGATACGATGGCGGGGATGTGTTTAGGTAGCGTAATAGTATTAACTTATAATCTTATTTATTATGATAAAAAGTAGAGGTGAGGTAATATGAAAAAGTTTTATTAATAACAGGTTCATTCGGAAATGGGCATCTTCAAGTATCAAAAAACATTAAAGAAACATTTGAAAAATATTATGCTGATGAGATTGAAGTTATTGAAACAGACCTGTTCTACAAGCACACCCTGAATTTGACTCCGTGTTAAAAATTATATTTATATAGCTTTTTCATATTTTAGAGATATTTACGGATATTTGTATTATGCAGGAAAAATCATAGTAATATCTCTGCTTATAGATATTTTAGTTCTGAGTATTTGAAAAAACTAGTAAAAGCAAGCTAAACCAGATATTATTGTCTCAACATTTCGACTCCAGCTTTATCATTATTGAAAGATAGGCAGATACCGATAGTTAATATAATAACGGATTATCATTTTCATAAAAAGTTGGTTAACCAAAGGTCATTTAGATATTATGTAGCGACAGATGAAACTGAAAAGAGTTATTGAAGTTAAAATGTAGAAAAACAAAAAGTTAAGAAATTTGGAATACTGATTGCTGAAAAATTTGATAATAAAATAGATGTTGAACAATGGTTGGAAGATAATAAAATTAGCTATAGATAAAAAAAGACAGTTTTATTATCTATTGAGTGCTTTTTGGAGTATCTACTGATTTTTCAAAACTTATTGGGAAAAATATTGCTGAAAAAATAGAGATACTCAAGTAGTAGCAATCTGTGGTAAAATAGAGCATTAAAAATATAAATTAGAAATTGATTATGCTGAACAAGAAATGGTTAAGATTCTAGGATATACTGAAAATATGCGAGAATGGATGCAGACTGCTGATGTGCTTATAACTAAGGCAGGAGGAGTAACTATTTCTGAAGCATTAGCAAGTAATATTCCACTGATTCTTTTTAATCCTGTTCCCGGACAAGAGATGGAAAAATGCTGTCTACTTTAGGAAAAATGGAATGGCAAAAATCGCTAAAAATTTAGAAGAAGTATGATTGTTTAGAAGAACTATTTTGAAGATAATATTAAGAAGATTAAATACAATATGATAAAAAAATTATTTACCCTCATGCAAGTTATAATATTTGCAAAAGATATTATGGGATTTTAGAATTGAATAAAGTATAATATTAATTAACTTTATATGTGTTCTGAGTAAGGGTGACTCGATAAAAATCGATTTTTCTGAAATCAAGATTTTTGAGTTACTTTTATTTTATCAAAATAATATTTTTAATATATAAGGTAAAAGTTGTAAACTTTGTATACCAGTTGAGTAAAGTTAAGTGTGATTTTTTTACTGATTTGTTGCTGTGTTCAACTCTTATCTTATCTTTTTCTTTCTATTGTTATGGTATAATAGCATATAGAGTGAGTTGTTAGAAAGCATTCAAGGACTAATACGACGGTTAAGAAGTAAGAAATAAAAATTAAAATAAAACATTTAGGAGATAAGAGTGAGAGTAGTTTTACTTTGTAGGTATGATGGTAGTAATTACCATGGATTTCAAATACAACCAAATAATAATACAATTCAAGAAGAAATTGAGAAAAGTTTAAAGAAAAATTAATAAAAAGATGTACGACTTTATATGAGTGGAAGAACGGATAGTGGGGTTCATGCTTATGGTCAGGTATTGCATTTTGACACGGATTTGAATATTCCAGATGAAGCATGGGTTAAGGCGCTTAATGCTACTATTCCGAAAGATATTAGGATAGTGGGGGCGACGTCAGCTTCGGAAGATTTTCATGTTAGGTATAATAGTACACAAAAACATATTATTATAAACTTCATATTGGAAGAGAAGTGGATCCATTCTTACTAAATTATGTGGGTAAAACATAGTTTTGATTTTAATTTCGAAAAAGCTCAAGAAGCTTTGCAATATTTTATAGGAGAACATGATTTTTCATCATTTTGTCTCGAAAAAAATTCTAGCATTGAGGATAAGGTTAGAAACGATATATAGTTTAACTATGAAGAAAGATTTGATTAATCCTAATATTGTAAACTTTGAAATTACTGGGAATGGTTTCTTATATAATATGGTTAGAATAATTATCGGAACTATACAAAATGTTGCTGCAGGTAAATATGAAGCGAATTATGTTAAAGAAATATTAGAAAAAGGAACGACAATTCGCAGGACCGAAAGCTGATGCAGCAGGATTGTATCTTAAAGAAGTGCTTTATGATGATGATAAAATAAATAAATTTATAAATAATAGTTTAAAAGCTTATTGTAATAAATAATAGATTGGAGTGATTCAAAAATTGTGATTTCGTAGAAATCGATTTTTTAGAGTCACCCTGCACAGTTTATGAATTCTCATATAAACTTTGTTAAAAATTTAGGACTTTTTGAATCATCCCCATTTAGTTTGAGAAAAATCGGATATTTTGTTATAATAAAAAAAGATATTCTGTAGAAAATTAGGTAATAAAAATGATAAAATTTGAAGATGTTTTTCAATATTCTAGTTCTAAAAAGACTGCATTATCAAATATAAATTTAGTAATAAAAGAAGGGCGTTGGCTTAGTGTTTTAGGAAAAAAACGGAAGCGGAAAGTCAACGCTTATGAAGTTGATTTATGGGCAGAATTTAGCAACTTCTGGGAAAGTAACTTTTAATAATAAAGAATACAATAAAGAACTTTATGATGATATAAAAAATAAAATAGCTATTGTTTTTCAAAAATCCTGATAATCAATTCGTAGGATCTACTGTAGAAGAAGATATAGCATTTGGACTTGAGAATAGAAATGTTCCTCAAGAAAAAGATGGATGAGATAATAGACAGAGTATTAGAAATTGTTGATATGACGGACTATAGAAAATATGAGCCCTCATCATTATCAGGTGGGCAAAAACAAAGGGGTGGCAATAGCATCTTCGTTAGCTTTTGGGATCCCGAGATTTTAATATTGGATGAGGCTATGAGTATGCTTGATCCTAAAAGCTAAAAAGTCTATTTTAGAGTATATATATAAATAAAGAAAAAGAAATAACTATAATCTCTATCACTCACGATGCAGAAGAGAGTGTTTATTCAGATGATATTGTCATATTAGAAAGCGGAGAAATAGTTTATCAAGGGAATTATACAACGCTATATGCTGATCCTGAGATTTTTAGAAAAATATAGCTTAGAGGTTCCTTTTATAGAAAGAATAAAAAGATTTAAACAATTACCTGAATCAAGAAATATTTGAAATAGAAGAAGATGAGGGGAGTGTATTAAGAAAAATATGCAAATTAGTTTAAAAAGTGTAAGCTATACTTATAATTATAAGACCCTACATGCCAGAGAAGTCTTAAAAAGATATAAACTTGAAGATAGATGAAGGAAGTTATACAGTAATAGTAGGTAAGACAGGAAGTGGAAAGTCTACCCTTATAGAGCATATTAACGGCTTATTATTACCCACAAAAAGGAGAAGTAGTAGTAGATAATATATTGATTACTAATCCACAGAGTAAAAAGAAAGAAGAGAATTGGCTAAAAACTGAAAATATTAAGACAAGATGTTGCGGTGTTATTCCAGTTTTCTGAACAGCAATTATTTGAAACAAGCGTACTAAAAGATATTATCTTTGCGCCTTTTTAAATTACGGAGTCGCTAGAAGAGAAAGCTATCTTAAAAAGCAAAAAGAATTAATAAAAATTAGTAGGGCTTGACGAAAGTTATCTAGATAAATCTCCTTTTGAATTGTCAGGAGGAGAGATGAGAAAAAGTTGCCTTATGTGGTATACTTGCCTTAGGAAACCCAAAGTACTAATATTAGATGAACCGACAGTAGCCCTAGATTATCAGGAGTCGTGAGGAAATCATGGCTATGGTGAAAAGAATTAAAGAAGAACTTGGTATGACAATAGTACTCGTAACTCATAATATGGATTATGTATTGAATATGCGGATAAAGTTTTCGTCTTAAAAATGGAGAAATTAGTTTTGAAGGAAAGGTAGAGGATCTTTCTTGAATGAACAAATTCTTAAGGATAATTCATTAGAATTACCAGAAGTATTAAAGTTTTACAAAAAAATTAGAAGCAAATAATATAGTATTGGATGTATTCCTAGGAAATATGAAGAATTAATTGATGCTTTTAAAAATAAGATAGGAAGTAGTAGAAATGAATAATTCGTTAATAAGTAAGTATATCCCATTAAATACTATTATTCATAATCTTGATCCGCGAACTAAAAATATTTTTGTAATTTGGTACTTAGTAGATGTTTTTATTGCATATAATGTTTTAGAATTTTTAATCTTAATGCTAATGCTACTAGCAATAGTTATATTATCTAAAAACAAGTCCAGTATTTTTTTAATTAATAGCGTAAAAAGCTATTAGCATACTAATTTTATTTACTTTCACTCATTCACCTTGTTTTTAATAAAAAGGTACAGTGTTGTATGAAGTATTAGGTTGGAAAAATTTATAGCGGTGCCCTTTTTAGGGATTGTATTGATTACAGTAAGGTTTATTCTAGTTGTTGCGATTATGGTTTGTCTTTATGGCTACTACTTCACCAACAGAAAGTAACAAGTGCCATAGAAAAAGAGTCTTGGGTTTCTACAGAAGGTAGGTGGCCAATCTCAACTTTTTGCACTAGTATTATCTATTTCGCTTAGATTTATTCCGACTATATTAGAAGAAACTAATAGAATAATAAATGCTCAGGTTTCACGTGTTCAGATTTTTAATGAAGGAAACCTAGCTCAGAAAAGTAAGGAAGTTTATTCCCTATACTGATACCATTATTTATAGCTACTTTGAAAAGGGCTGATGAGCTTGCTACTGCAATGGAAGTAAGAGGCTATTCTACTACCGGTGTAAGAAGTAAGTATAAAGTACTAAAATATAATAGACTGGATTATTTAAGTTATATATTAATAATAGTTATTACAATATTTATAATGTTAGTGTAGTATGAAATTTTAGAAAGGAGATAGGATGGAAACTGCAAATAATTAATATTTCGAAAAGTGAAAGTAAAGAAGAATTATACAGTAAGTTAACTGAGTATTACAAAAGAGGAAAGCTTGTAGCTATTCCAACGGAAACTGTTTATGGCTTAAGTGCTAACGCTATGGATGATGAAGCGGTAAGCAAGATATATGAGGCAAAAGGTCGTCCGAGTGATAATCCATTAATTGTTCATTTTTATGAAATGGGTCAACTAGATAATATCGTTGATTATAGTGATGAAAATGTTAAGAAACTGATAGATAAGTTCTGGCCGGGTCCTATGACTTTAATTTTAAATGTTAAAGAAAATAACGGTATTTCTAAAAAGGTTACTGCGGGGCTTAAATACGTTAGCTGTCAGAATGCCGTCTAATATTACTGCTCGAGAATTATTAAAAAGAAACTAAAGTTCTATTAGCAGCACCAAGTGCTAATACAAGTGGGAAAAGCCATCTCCGACAAAATTTGAACATGTGTATCATGATTTGAATGGGAAAAATAGATGTAATAATCGAAGATGAACAATCGGATATTGGTTTAGAAAGCACAGTTATCGATTGTACAAGATATCCACTTGTTATTGCTCGTCCCGGAGATATTACTAAAGAAGATATTGAGTCTGTATTAGGAGAAGGTGGTGTGAAGTATAATGACGAAATACTTACACAAAATGCAACGCCTATATCACCAGGAATGAAATATAGACACTATTCTCCTGAAGCGGAATTAGTATTGTTTAATGATTCATTTGAAAAATTTTAATAAATATTTTAAAAAGATAAAAATCAAAAACAGGTTTTTATTACATACAAAGAAATGGAATCTAGAGTTAATGATTTAAATGTTTCTATAAAATATTTAGCAGATAATGAGAAAAGTGTTGAACAATCTAATAAAAAATTTATATAATATTCTAAGGGAGTTTGATGAAGAAAAAGGTAGAGGAGATTTTTATACTACCAATCGAAGAAAACGAAAGAGAATAAAGCTTTTGTTGAATAGACTTAATAAAGCTATAAGTATAAAAATAGGAGATTTGTAATGAAAAAGTTATATGTAGTTATACCTTGTTACAATGAAGAAGAGGGTATTAAACGAGACTGCAAAAAGATTAGAAGTTAAAATGAATTCTATGATAGAAGAAGATTTAATTTCTAAAGATAGCCGTGTTGTCTTAGTGAACGATGGTTCAAAAAGATAGAACATGGGAAATGATAGAAGAACTTCATGATCCATTATTCAGTGGTATTAACTTAAGTGAAATAGAGGACATCAAAATGCACTCTTTAGCAGGACTTATGACAGTTAAAGATCACTGTGATGTAAGTATTTCTATGGATGCTGATTTACAAGATGATATTAACGCTATGGATGAAATGATGAAGAAATATCTAGCTGGTGCTGATGTTGTTTACGGTGTTCGTTCTGCAAGAACTACGGATACATTCTCTTAAACGTTTCACAGCTGAAGCTTTATAAAGTAATGGAAAAACTAGGTGCTAATACGGTATTTAACCATGCTGATTACCGTTTAATGAGTAAACGCGCATTAGAAGGATTAGCTCAGTTTAAAGAAGTGAACTTATTCTTACGTGGTATTGTTCTCATGATAGGATATCCAAGTGATATCGTTACATATGAACGTGCAGAAAGATTCGCTGGAGAAAGTAAATATCCATTATCTCAAGATGTTAGCATCTGCTTTTGAAGGTATTACATCTTTATCTGTAAAACCAATTAGATTTATTACTATAGGTGGAGCATTAATGATATTTATTGCTGCAATAGTATTTTTCTCACATTGTACAGTTATTTTGCAGGATTTGCAAGACCAGGATGGTCAAGTTTAATGATATCAATGTGGTTTATAGGTGGAATGATTATGATTTCACTAGGGTATTGTGGGTGAATACGTAGGTAAAATCTACTTAGAAACAAAAAGGACGCCCAAGATTTATTGTTGAAAAAAATTCTTAAACGAAGAGAAAAAACGAAAAGGAATAATTGACAATGAATAAGGAAATATTAAATAAATTTTCTAACTTTTTAGTAAAAGTTATAGCTGTGATTTTCGTAGTACTTATGGGGATAAACTCTTTATTAGTATTAACAAAAACAGCGGTATTTCCGAAAGATTATCAAGAAACTTTATATTATGAAAATAAGAAGTGCTATACTCAAATATTATGTTCCTTATAATATTTAGTATAGTTATCTTAATATTAGCAAGATATTTGAAGAAAATAATAAGTGTTCAAAGATTAGTTTTAATAGTAATGATTTATGCATTTATTATTAGTATCTTGTTTGGTAATATTGAGAAGAGATTATGTTCAGTTCTGATCCATTTAACGTAATGTATCAAGCTAATAATTTCATAAGAGAAAAACTACAGTGGTCTTGATAAAGGAAATAACTATTTATACATATATTCACATCAAATTACAACAGTATTTTTTCATTCCAAATTATACTGTCATTATTTGGTAGAGCAACGTTTATTTTATATATAATGCAAAGTTTTTTCAATAAGTTATATTATCTTTTGATGTTATATAAAATATCTAATATAATGTTTGATGATGAAGATACAAAATTATCTAGTTGTAATTCTTAGTAGGTCTATGTTTTCCATTAATATTTTATGTTGCATTTGTTTTACGGATTATTACCAGGTATGTTTTTAATATTACTGGCTTTACTATTATTTTATAAAAGTATATTAAACATATGGTATATGTTGGTAATAAGTGCTATTAGTATCACTGTTTGCGATACTATTTATAGGTAATAACTAATACATATGTTAGGCCATACATTCTCTGCGGCAGTGTATTTATCTTATTGAGTAAGGGATAAAAAAGTCATTGCGTTTATAGTAAGCTGCCTATTTTAATGAGTGCTTCTAAGAGTTTAATTTATAATTATTATGAAGTGAAGAGTCAAAAGACAATTGCTGACGGTGTACCCAAAATTACATGGATAGCGATGGGAATGCAAGAAGGTGATCGTGAAGCTGGTTGGTGGAATAGATTTAACTATGATATTATGCCAGAAGAAGATTAGATACAAAAACGCATAACTGAAATCTCTAAGGATTCTATAAAACAAAGAGTAGAGGTATTTAAGAAAAACTTAGGTATGCTGTAGATTTTTATCAAAGAAAATATGAAAAATCAGTATAGAACCAACATTCCAGAGTTTATTAGTGACTGCACCTCAAAGGAATTTCTGATAATGAAACTAGTTAGAAAAAGTGAAAAGACTTTTTGTAAACAAATTTACTTTGATGAAACTCTATCACGTACTTACTTTTTATTATGAAGGTATTTCAAGTGTTTGTATATGTACTTTTTCTGTAGTATTTGCGGTAAATGTTTATAAGAAGAAAAAGAAATACTCAATCGATAATTCCAGTCGCTTTTATCGGTGGAACGTTATTCCATGATTTGGGAAGGAAAAGTAGATATGTATTTCCGTACTTTGTATTTTTAATTCCACTTGCAGCATATGGGCTAGTAAATTGTAAGAAATAAAATAACTGAATATAGAAAAATAAAGAGGAAAATGAAAAAGTAATATATAAAGCTTTTATCATAACGTTATTAGGATTAACAGTATCTGCTCCCGCAATAAAGCGCCAATGATGTCATATACCTTTTGGAGAAAAAGAATTTACTGAAATTGAAAATATAGCGAAAAATAGAGTTCGATTTATCTTAATCTTTAAAGCAGCTTTAATAGAATACTATAAGTTTCATATTAATAAAGACTTTAAAGGTGAGGAAATGACTGTAGGTATGATGGAACAATTTACAAGTCTGTCAATCACCTTGGAAAACATCTCTAAAAAGGTTTAGAATACTGTTAATTCTAAAAATCTAAACTTATCTAATAATTTTATCGAAGATATTACACCATTAGAGAAAATTAGTTGAATTAGAGGATTTAAAATCTTACTAACAATAAAATAAAAAGATCCAAAGAGTTTAGCTAAATTAACAAAGTTAAGACAATTAGTACTTAGAAAAATTTAATGAATAATTTAGATTTTCTAAATGATTTGAAAAGTAGAAATCATTAGATATTTCTATGAATAGTGTTTTAAAAGATTATATTCCGAATAATCTAAAACTAGATAATCTAAGAAGTCCAAATCTTTCTAGTATAGGTTTAGATAATATATCATTTTTATGCAGGGAAACTGAGAGACTAGTTGCTGAAGAAAAATGCTATTAAAGATATTACAGCATTAGCTGAATTGAAGTCTTTGAGGACTTTGTATTTAGATAGAAATAATATTAGCGATATTACAGCGCTGGAAAAGATTTAGCAAGTTTAGAAGAACTACTATTATATAAAATAATATCGAGAATGTAGATGCGTTAAAAGATAAAATATCTATATCGATTAATGTTAAATGATAATCTAGGTTTAAAAATATAGATGCATTAAAAGATGTACCAAATATTTCAGCTTAGATATATCTAATACTTCGGTAACCGATATTTCAGCATTAAAAGGATGCTAAGTATCTATATTATATCGCTTTTGAAAGATACTAAAATCAGTGACGGTGATATAGCTGCATTTGAGAAAGGTAATTTAGAAGTTAAAAAGTCTAATAACATAGATAAAAAGCTAGAAATAGTAAAAACAGAAGCTGCGAAATATTTTGCAGTATTAAAAATTATATTTTCATGGTGTTAATACTAATTTTTCACTTTTAGTGGTATTAGAAGCTACTGGAGATAAATGAAATGTAAAAGATAGATGAGTTTCTTGAAATTCATCTATCTTTGTGCTAGAATTACATTAATGAAATAAATCAACGTATACTTAGGACAAGATATATATTTAACTTATTTGAGAGAGGGTATGGTGCTGAAAATACCTATAAGAAATATATGTTACTACCTAGCTAATAGTATTAACATAGTTAGTGAGCTTTATTCACAAAGAGGAAGTAAATTTACTGAATTTGGGTGGTACCACGAAAAGATTCGTCCCTTCTTAGTTTCGGCTAGAGAAGGGGCTTTTTATTTCTATAAGTTAGACTAGTATATAAAAGAAGGAGACCTATTATGGATAATTAGTTTTTCCAGATGCCGGAAATGTAAGAGAATGAGAATAAAACACTTTAGAAATGGTGGAAAGTATCAGTGTTAGTCTTAAGAAAAAGTGATTTTGCAAAAATTAGATGAGGACTATATCGAAGCTAACAAACCAATAACAAAAGATGGTCACTTGAAAACTTATCGTTAGCAGATGATGAAGACAAAAGACAGTTTATATGTATTACGTCACACTTGATGCACACGTATTAGCACAAGCATTAAGAAGACTATATGGTAAAAGATGTACACTTTCGGTGTTGGTCCAGCTATCGATGGTGGATTCTACTATGACTTTGACGCTGAATACAAAGTATCAGAAGAAGACTTCAGCAATTGAAAAAGAAGTTAAGAAAATTATTAGCGAAAATCATGCAATTGAAGGTCGCGGGCTAAGTAAAGAAGAAGCTTTAGAAATCTTTTAAGAAAGATCCATACAAAGTAGAATTAATTAACGATCTTCCAGCTGATGAAGTATGGCAGTTTATACACAAGGAGACTTCACTGACCTTTGTCGGAGGACACGTAAGTGCAACTTCAAAAATTAAAGAATTTAAATTATTATCTGTAGCTGGTATACTGGAGAGGTAACAGTGATAATAAAATGCTACAACGTATTTACGGAACAGCTGATTTCACTAAAAGAACACTTTAGAACAACACTTAGTGCGTCTACAAGAAAGCACGGAACGCATCAGCAGAAAACTAGGTAAGAATTAGGAATCTTCACAACAAGTCAAAAAGTTGGTGCTGGATTACCATTATGGTTACCAAATGGTGCTACTATCCGTCAGTACTATTGAAAGATGATATCATGTTGATAAAGAAGTAATGAGGATATGACCACGTGTATATCTCCAATTATGGATCTAAAAGATCCATATATTACAAGTGGACACTGGGAGCACTACCAAGAAGATGTTCCCCACCAATGGAAATGGACCACGAAACAATGGTACTTCGTCCAATGAACTGTCCTCACCACATGCATGGTTTATAAAATGAACGTCACTCATACCGTGAACTTCCAATCCGTATTGCAGAGCTTGGAATGATGCACCGTTATGGGGCAAGTGGAGCAGGGAAGTGATTACAACGTGTTCGTGGTATGACTCCAAACGATGCCTCACATTTTCGCACGTCCAGATCAACTTAAAGATGAATTTAAACTTACTGTAGGACTTATCGAAGAAGCGTATAAAGACTTAGGTATTAAAAACTTCAGCTACCGTCTATCATGCAGAGACCCTGAAAACACTGGTGAGAAATCACTTCGATGATGATGCAATGTGGAGATAACGCTCAACAAATGTTAAAAAGAAACTGCTGATGAGGTTAGGTTTAGACTATGTTGAAGCTGAAGGTGAGCTGCACTCTGCTGGACCAAAACTTTGACGTTCAAGTAGAAACAGCGATCGGAAAACAAGAAACATTATCTACAATTCAATTAGACTTCTTATTACCAGAAAGATTTGAATTAGAATATATTGGTGAAGATGGAAAAGCTCACCGTCCAGTAGTTATCCACCGTGGTATCGTATCAACAATGGAAAGAATGGCTGCCTTCTTATTAGAAGAGTACAAAGGAGATTTACCATGGTTATCACCAAACCAAGTACGTATTATCCCAGTAAACAATGACTACCACTATGATTATTCTCCAGAAATCATGCAAGAACTTAAAAAGCTTGGTGTTAAAGTAGCCACTCGATGATAGAGATGAAAAACTAGGATATAAAATCCGTGAAGGCAAGCAAACATTCCATATACTTTAGTAATTGGAGATAAAGAAGTAGAAAACAGAAATGTTAACGTAAGAACATTTGGTCTCACACGATCAAAAAGAAGAAAGCTTGTTGAATCTCAAAGAAAATATCCCAAGAGAAATCAACGAAAAGATTAATCGAGAAAAACGCATGAGTAAAATAATCAGTGAAGGTGAAATTCATCCCTTCTCCCATAAGGAGAGATATAATGTTAACTCAATTAACAAAAATGTAGGTCAAGTTAGGAGTGAAAATTAAAACTCCTCACGGAGATATGACTTTCAAATTATTTGAAAAAGATATTCAAAAGCAGTAGTAGAAAACTTTTAACTCACACGCAAAAATGGATACTATAGAAGGTATTATTTTCCACATGTAATTAAAGACTTTATGATTCAAGGTGGAGACCCAACTGGTACAGGTATGGGAGGAGAGTCAATCTGGGGACGTAGTTTCGAAGATGAATTCCTCAATGGATTACTTCCACTTCGACGGTGCGTTAAGTATGGCAAATGCTGGACCAAACACAAATGGAAGCCAATTCTTTATAGTTCAAAAATTCTCATGTAGATGCTAGAACTTTGCATAGCACTTGAACAAGGTGGTTGGCCACAAGAAGCTGTTGAAGGATATGCTAAACTAGGGGAACTCCTCACTTGGATCACCGTCACACAGTATTTGGACACCTAATCGCTGGTGCAAAAACATTAGAAAGAAAATTGCAGCCAGAAAACTGGAGCTCAAGAGTAAGCCAGTTGAAGAAGTTGTGATTCTTGATATAGAAGTTAAATAATATAAGAAAGCAAGATTAATGAGATTAATCTGCTTTTCTATATATCTCATGAATAAAGAATAATTATATAATTTTAGAATTTAGAATTTAGAGCTATGATAATTTAGAGAACAAAAAGAAAAGTGTTTTAGAATAAAATATTATTAGTTAATTTAAAAATTTACTTAAAAATTAATTATAGATACTTTTTAAAATGATCTATTCATGGATATAATTATGAGAGTTTGAATATAGGAGAAGAAGAATGGCAGAAAAACAAAGAGTAAAACCAATTCTAGATGTTCATGCGAAAAAGCCCAACTTAGCTCTATGGGCAACGTTAAGCTTACAACACTTATTTGCAATGTTTGGAGCGACGGTGTTGGTACCGATTTTACACAGGATTACCAGCAAGTACTGCTTTAACGACATCAGGTATTGGAACACTTACGTATTTATTAATAACTAGAGGTAAAATTCCTGCGTATCGAGGGTACTTCATCTGCTTCATTAACTCCGATTATTGTACTCTCAACTACTCACAGTGTTGAAACAGCAATGCTTGGCATTTTTAGCCAGCTTAGTTTATGGGGTTGTAGCAATGTTAATTTACAAATTTGTGTAAATTGGCTATTGAAACTTTTTACCACCAGTAGTAGTTGGACCTATTATCATTGTTATTGGACTTAGATTGCTCCTACAGCAATAAATATGGCGATGTACAAAAACGGTAGATCGGAGCTAAAGTTTATGATTTGAAAGTATACTCTAGTAGCTCTTATCACTTTTAGCAGCAACAATCTTCTGTTGTGTTGCTTTTAAGAGGATTTGCAAAACAAATTCCAGTATTATTAGGAACTGTGTTTTGGATATATTGTCGCTGTATTTGCGGGATTAGTTGATTCCAAACCGGTTATTGACGCTCCTTGGTTTAGTTTACCAGTTCACAATTCCTTTTGTGACGTATACACACATTGAATGTAGCAGCATTAGCAATGGTACCTATTGCTATAGTAACAATTAACGGAACACATCGGTCACCAAAATGGTATTATCTGAGTAGAGAAGAAACTTCTTAAAAGATCCAGGATTACACGTTCAATCTTAGCTGATGGAACAGCGATGATGTTGCATCACTAGGTGGACCACCAAGTACAATATACGGTGAAAACATTGGGGTGCTTGCTATTACACGTATCTTCTGTATTCGTATTAGAGGAGCAGCGGTATTCGAACTTATCTTAAGTTTTGTAGGTAAGTCTCAGCCCTAACTCTACCTGATTCCATCACCAGTTATGGGTGGGGCATCAACTACTATCTGGAATAATCGCTCAGTGGGACTTAGAATGTCGTAGATGAAAAAGTAGACTTAAGTATCAACAGAAACTTAGTAATTTCACGGTAATTATCGTTTTAGGTAGGGAGGAGCAATGCCTTGCTCGAAAGCATTAACTTCGAAACTCCAGCAATGGCACTGCAGCTATCAGTGGTGTGTTATTAAATGCATTCTTACCAAAAGAAGATAAAAATAGAAATTGACTAAATAGCCAGTAACTCTGATTAACAGGTTACTAGCTATTTTTATATGAAATATTTCTTATTCAAGTAATTTTGAAAAACTAGGTAAATTCCTAATATTTTATGTGAATAACCAAAAATAGAAAAATACTAAAAATTAATAAAGAAGTAATAATTATAATAGTTTTAATACTGCATTTTATACTTAATACTCCTGTTAATAAAGTCTCTAGGGGGCTAAAAGGCTATAGACAAACCGACTACAGTGGACATAGCGACATCTAATTTCCTTTACTTATGATACATTGAATCATTGTTTGAGAATATGTATTTAAAATCTCAATTAATATCCAACCAAAAAGAAATAATGAAAAATTTGATATTTTATTTGAGTTACAGAATTATTATTACATGCTAAGTGCTCCCAAGATAGAGCTATCAATGTAGTAAAATATAGTAGGTACTTAATCTTATATTTTAGTGTTTTACGAGCAGTAAAGGCTCCCATTAGTATACCGAGTCCAGATGCACTAAGTAAAATTCTAGCTAAAATAATTAGTTTCTGAAATACTAGGGATAGTGTTAGTAATGAACTGGTAGAAAAATTAATTATTATAACTCCAATCAAGGTTTTAACAAAGGAGTATTCCAAATTTTTATTCACTACTTAGTTTAGAAAAGTAACTTTTTGTATAGTATTAGTATTTTAGATAAACCATCTGATAAGAAGATGAATACTAAAGCTGTTGATAAAAATGTAATGCTATTTATGATAAAAGTTACATATTGTCCCAAAGAATGTAATAATAACCACATACTGAATTAAAGAGTGCTATCACCACCTTGATAAGTCGAGAAAAAGTAATGAATTTGTTTTAACTAAATCTTCTAACTATTTTTGGAAGTAAGTGAGCTGAATAGGATAAAACAACTTGATTTTCACAAAACTGATACAAATGATAAAAATTATTAGCGTAGTAATCTGTAGCTTTATTTGCGTAGATTAGATAGTAATAGCAGTAATATTATAGTTTGAAAATAACTGTGAAATAATTAAGAACCTCTTCACATTAAATTTACTGATTATCGGAGAGATAAATATTTTGTAGTATAGCGGTAAATGAGATTAAAATAAAGTAATACCACTCATAAAAAGGTAGATTTAGTAAGTGTGTATATTAATGTAAGAGCAGTGATTGAATATATGCTATCGCCAAAGTTGGTGATTAATCTACCAAATAGTAAAATTGAAAGTTTTTATTTTTAAAACATAACGTCCACATCCTTTATAAAAATTTTAATCGATATATATTTGATAGTTGGTAGAGTTATTTTACAGCTCTAATGAGCTGTTGAAATAATACTACACTAACACTATTTTTATTTTCTGAGGAGAATTTCTTTCTCAATCTTTTTAACTCATTCCAGAAATCTTCTATATCTTCATTATTTATAATAAAATTAATTGAAGTATTGTTAAATAAGTCGTTAAAGATACTAGGGAAGGTACAAATGCTTGTGCAGTCGGTAGATAATATTTTGGATTATACCGTTAATCGAATCTGTATCAACTACTCTGATAAAATTATTGTCCTCAGAATATTAAGGTGATAGTGTATTTTAGTTCTATTAATTTTAAGTTAGTTTAGCTAGTTGTTTGTGAGTTTTCTTTTCTGTACTGAGTGTAGTAAGAATACTTATTCTGTAAAGATCAGAAATGACCTTTAGTTTCGATATCTGTAATATATTGTATATCTTTGATAATAATCATCCTTTTTACTAATATTATATAACCACAAGTTTAACTATCAACTTATTTTGAATCGTTATAAATATATTTTTATAACTTTGTGGAATTTAGGGGGATCAATTGAACAATAGTTTGACTACCCTTTTATATCTGATATAATTTACTAGGTATAATATTAGTAACGATTTGCTATTATTACAAAGTAGAAATAAAAATTAAGGAGAATGAAATTGAAAAACTATCAGCAATTTTATTAGGCTTCATAGAGTAGTAACATTATCTGATGCTTCTCCGATGATAGATCTGAACGTTTTATGAAACATTCAAAAACCGATGGATATATTCTCTAGCAAAATTCATGAGTATACTGAAGTTAGTTGGTCAATTGTAATTATCACATTAATAATTAGACTATTAGTACTCCATTCATGTTACACAAACTATACAAATACAAAGGAGAAAAGGGCAAGAACTAGCTCGTCCAGAATTAGAAGTAGTCCAAAAGAAACAACAATGCTAAAAGAAAAAGAAGTTGAGAGCTATATCTAATGAGGAAAATACAAGTCAGCGAACTTATGGAATTACAAAAGAGAAATAAATGGCTATCATGAAAAATATGATGCGATGCCTATGTTTAGGTGGATGTTTACCAATCCCTTATACCAGCGCTGTTCTAATGGCGATATTACACGCTAACAAACCATTATACTCAGCGGAAATCATTGATTCAACATTCCTAGGCGTATTTTAGTCTTGTACTGTCTGCATACATTGCCAATCGCATTTGTAGTTTATGCTATTCAAACAAGATTAATCAGAAAATGATGCCGCAGTCTGTACAACCAGGACAAGAACAAATTCAAAGTCAAAATGCAAATGATGCAATGTATCGCTGATAATGACAGCATTCATTCTGGGTTGCTGGAGCAGTAGCCGTGTATTATATCGTTGGGGGATTATCTATGATATTCCAAACAT